>Ga0302213_1000051_pt1 | contig 93698 bp, 77 predicted proteins | sample II_Fen_N1_2_FD_194583 | JGI IMG/M metagenome (GOLD analysis project Ga0302213, IMG submission 194583) | Peat permafrost microbial communities from Stordalen Mire near Abisko, Sweden - II_Fen_N1_1 | ecosystem: Environmental > Terrestrial > Soil > Wetlands > Permafrost | place: Sweden: Abisko...
CCGGCATCAATTTGTGCACGCGGCCCAGGTAGATGTCACCCACGGAAAAAGAGACGCTGTTGGTTTCCTGCTGGAACTCCACAAGGCTCTTATCCTCGAGTATCGCAATGGATACTTCCTTAGGCTGTACATCCACGACAATTTCCATTGTCCCTTTCGTAGTTGTTTCGATAAATCAGATGTATTAAGATCTTCGGGCAGTTTGGGGTTGAAACCCGGGCGGGGAAAATTCCGGTTTCGGCCCCGACCTGCTTGGAAGACAGGTAATTAAAAAAACAAAGAACAAACCCTAAGACTGAAAAGTACTTGGATTTGTTCTTGCATTCTTTGAGTTTCTTATAACACGAGAAGATTACTTTTTCTTCTTATGTCTATTCTTTTTTAGGCGTTTTTTACGCTTGTGCGTAGCCATCTTGTGGCCTTTTCTTTTCTTTCCGCTTGGCATTGTCTGGATAATTTTTTACTGAAAACTTATTTTTTCACTTCGCTTACAAACGTCTTGGCGGGTTTGAAGGAAGGAATGTTATGTTCGGGAATGATGATCGTCGTATTCTTGGAAATGTTGCGGGCGGTCTTTTGAGCGCGCTTTTTAACGATGAAGCTACCAAAGCCTCTCAAATATACGTTTTCTTCTTTGGCCAGTGATTCTTTAACCACGTCCATGAAGGTTTCAACACTTGACAATACAGTTACTTTGTCAACGCCCGTTCTCTTGGAAATTTCGTTTACGATGTCAGCTTTAGTCATCTCGATAAATATTTTATAGGTTATACAATAGGTTTGTAAAATTTTGGCTTGCAAATATATAGGTTTCTTTTCTTTAAAAAAAACTTTCCGTGTGGATTTTTGTGATTTTTTGAAAATTTGGCGTTCTTTGTGGTATGGATTCATTATCAAGCATTTCCACTCTCCCGAGTTTGCTTTCCGAATGGTATGGAACACACCAAAGAGACCTTCCATGGAGGCGAAATCCGGAGCCCTACAAGGTCTGGCTTTCGGAGATCATTTTACAACAAACCAGAGTGGACCAAGGACTCCCCTACTACGAATCGATCATTCAACAGTTCCCCGACGTTCGTTCTTTGGCCAAGGCTCCGTTGGACGATTTGCTAAAACTTTGGCAAGGTCTGGGCTATTACAGCCGTGCCAGAAACCTACATACGGCTGCCAAACAGGTTGTTAACGATTTCGGAGGCGTCTTTCCGAATAATTACTCAACCTTGCTCCGCTTAAAAGGCGTGGGCGATTACACGGCCGCCGCCATTGCCTCCATCGTTTACGGTGAGCCGAAAGCAGTGGTCGACGGAAATGTTTTTCGGGTGCTGTCGCGACTTTTCAACATCGACACACCCATCAACTCCACCGAAGGCAAACGCCTTTTTTCAGAGATGGCGGCTGAACTCTTGGATCGGGAGCATCCATCCCGTCACAACCAGGCGCTCATGGAGTTCGGCGCGCTGCAATGCGTTCCGGTACGGCCGGACTGCTCGAGTTGTCCCTTAGCTGCTCATTGCCAAGGATTGGTGGCTGAACGCGTGGCTCAACTACCTGTTAAGGCCAAGGCAGCATCCAAGAAAAATCGCTACTTCTTATATCTGGTTCCTACCTTCGGGCAAGATACTTGGCTTCAGCAACGGCTCGAGAAGGACATTTGGCAAAACCTTTGGGAATTTCCACTCCTGGAATCGGCCAAACCGCTTTCCATAGAACGCATACTGGAAGAACCCATGCTCCGAACCTGGTTCGGCGAAGCTTATTCAATTGGCAACGCGCAGTATTTTAAGCACATACTTAGCCATCGGATCATTCACGCGACCTTCCTACCGGTACGAATTCAGCAATTGGAAAACATTCCTTCGGCTTGGACCAAGGTTTCCCTGTCTAAAATCAATACCTTTGCAGTTTCCAAAATGACCGATAATTTTTTAAACAATTATATAATTAGATAATATTTACTTAATATATTGTTAAATATTATTAAACGTTTGCAGGGCAAGGTTTTTATGCCTACATTTGAATCGTGAACCAAAAAAGATGCGCACTTCCAGGTTCCGAAACCAATAATTTCAATACCCTGATTCGCAACTATTAAACGCTCAAGAACATGTCAGTCAACAAAGCAATCTTAGTGGGCAATGTCGGAAAAGATCCGGAAGTCCGTTATTTGGACAGCGGTGTAGCCGTTGCCACCATCACACTCGCCACCACCGAACGCGGTTACACCTTGGCCAACGGCACGACCGTACCCGACCGTACCGAATGGCACAACATCGTCGCCTGGAGAGGCTTGGCCGAAATCGCCGAAAAATACATCAAGAAAGGTAGCCAAATCTTCGTGGAAGGCAAAATCACCACCCGCAAATGGGAAAAAGACGGCATTGCCCGCTACAGCACTGAAATCGTGGCTGAAAACATCGAATTGCTGGGCAAGCGTCCCGAAGGCTCTTCCTCCGAATCGCATTCAGCCGCACCTAAAACGCCGTCAAACGACACGCCCGCTTCTTCCGATAGCTCCGACGACCTGCCCTTCTAATCTTTTCTCGCCATGAGTGGACTATTGACCGGAAACCATCCTGGTAAAGGCTGCCCCAACAGGGTGGCCCTTGCCGCCTTGCTCCTACTGGCCATTGGACTGTTCGGGTCCTGCAAAAGGGAGTCGTTTCCAAAACCGAAGGCGTACCCCAGAATAGCCTATCCAAACGCACAATACCAACCTTCCGAATTACTAGACCTGCCGGTTTCTTTCGAATACCCCATCTATGCAACCCTCGAAGCCATCAAGCCGGAGAAAAAAAACTGGATCAACCTGCATTTCAACAGTTTCAATGCGACCTTATACATGAGCTTGATCCGATCCGTTGAAAAAGATGCGCTCATGCTGATCCAGGCCAAGGAGAAAATGGCCATCGAACAGGCACCGCCGGCATCCGAAGTACGCAAGGAAGAATTCGAGGCAGCCGACAAGCGGTACACCGGCTATTTCTATCTGACCGACGGCAACGCACCCTGTCCGGTCCAATTCATTCTGACCAACCACCATGGACTCTTGTTCGATGGCAGCCTTATTTTTGACGAAGCCATCAACCGAGATTCCTTGGCTTCCGTCGTGGAGGGCCTCACCCGTGACGTTCGGCATCTGGTGGAAACCTTTCAATTCAAGAACTGAGCATGCCCGTTCACCTGCTTCAAGAAACGCAAGACTATACGCTCGGCATCTGGAAGATGGATGAATCCGAGAAGGAGTTGTTACCGTTGGCAGGGCCTGTGGAGCCTCCCTCGATGGTGAATCGGGTTCGAAGGCTGGAATACTTGGCGGTACGTGCGTTGGCTACCCAAATGGGCATCCATTCGGCGGACATCGCCTACTTGGCTTCCGGCAAGCCGTATCTCAAGGACAGCAACCTCACCATCAGTATTTCCCACACGAAAGGCTACGTGGCCGTCCTGATGAGCGCCCACGGGCAAGCTGGCGTGGATGTGGAACACACCACGGACCGGGTCCGTAAGATCAGGCAAAAATTCATGCATCCCATGGAGGAAACTGTGTTGACGGAGGTTTGCAAATCCATCAATGAAACGCTGGGATTGTTGCTGCATTGGTGCGCCAAGGAAGCCATGTTCAAGGCGGTGCCAGAGGATGGTGTGGATTTCGCTCAGGAATTGCGTATCATCGATTTTGGGCTGCAGGGTGAATCAGGATCCTTTCAAGGTTGTTTTCTAAGGACTGGTCGGAACTTCAAGATCGATTACCTCATGCAACCGGACTTCGTCCTCACCTGTTCTTTTTCAGCAGAATCCAAATAATCATTGGGGCACCGAACAGGGCCGTGACCGAATTGATGGGCAAGGCATTGCTTAGGAACGGACCTTGGGTGATGCAATCGCAGAGCAACATGAGCGAAGCACCGCAAAGGATGGATGCGGGAAGCACGATGCGGTGGTTCCAGCTTTTGAACAGTCCGCGGGCGATGTGCGGCACGGTGATGCCGACAAACCCGATGGGTCCTGCAAATGCCGTGACCCCACCAGCCAACAAGGCAGTGGAAAGAATGAGGAGAAAACGGGTACGGGTGACCGATACGCCCAGACCTTTGGCATAGTGTTCGCCCAACAACAACGCATTCAGTGATTTTTGGAGGAATAAGGCCAACAGGAGCCCAAGGGATACGACGATGAGCAGAATGGGGAATAACTTCCAGGTGACGGCGCTCAGACTGCCGAATGTCCAAATGACGAAGACTTTGAGGGTGTCGGGATTGCTCACGTTCTGCAGCAGGCTGACCACGGACGATGCGATGTATCCGAACATCATGCCCACGATGAGCAGCGAGACCAAGTCGGGTACCCGAACGGACGCCAACAACACCAGCAGCAACACACCCACCGCACCGACCACGGCAGCGACCACCAGTCCCCAGGAACCGAAACCCAGCAGGAAGGTGCCCACCCCGGACGTGAACATTGTGACCAAGGCCACACCCAGGCTGGCACCTGCATTGACCCCCAGCACATCGGGTCCAGCCAACGGATTGCGAAACAACGTCTGCATGAGCAAACCGGCAACGGAAAGGGCCGCTCCGGCCAAGATGGCGGTCAGCGCCTTGGGCAGTCGGTAGCCGAACAAAATTTCACGGTAAATCGCATCGCCCTCGTTTTGAAAGGCTCCAAACAGTTCCCTGATGGGAATCCGGATGCTGCCCAGCACCAGATCCAGCAGGAAAAGCAGGACCAAGGTCACGGCAAGCAACAGGAACAACAGGCTGTTTCGGCTCATTTCAATATTCTTTTGGGCGAAGTTACCGCAATTTTCTCAAATAATGCCAAGGTGCGTCTGGAAGCAGGTTCGGATGGAACACCTTGATGAAGTCGGACAATAGTTCGTCCGGCCTGGCCACGGCTCCCTCCCAAAAATCATTGCCGCCCTGAGGCGTCACTCGGTAGGTATACGCATAGACATTGCCACGGCGGAAGGCTTGGAACAACGTATAGCGTTCATCCAGTTTTTGTAGCGCCGTCAACGATTTTCCATTGGTCACACCCACCCAGACGTCGGCCTTGTTGAAGTCCTTCAGGACCTGTTCAAAGGTGAACGGTCGGCTGCCTGTGGTCGTGTCGTTCGAATACTTGTAATTGCCGAAGGCGTCCTTGAACAATTGTGCCGTGTAGCTGGCTCCACCAGGCAAGTACCAGGTACCCCTGAAGTCGTCTCCAGAAAGTACTTCCGGTCTCTTCTCCTTCGCTTCGGAAGCCAAATGTTTTAGGCGGAGGTAATTGGTTCTGACCGATTCAAACAAACTGTCGGCCAAGGTCTCCTTATTGAAGAAGCATGCGATGAAACGAATCCACTCCGCCCTGGCCAATAAACCGGACTCCATCCATTCGTTGTCGTACAGCACCGGGATGCCGCTTTCACGAATTCGGGCAAGGTGGCTGTCTTGTTGGTTGAAACTGTTCATGAGCATGACTTGGGGTTTCAGCAACAGACAATGTTCCACGTCCAGTTGAAACGGGTCGCCCAAATCGGTCACGGCGCCTGTCTTGACCGCCTGCCTCAAGGTTGAATTGTAGATGGTTTTGGCGTCACAGATGCCTGTGACGGCTTTCAACACGCCCAATTCATCTAAAAAAGCATATTGGGTGCAGGAACCGGAAACCAGCGATTGTAAGGGAATCTTTATTTTGACACCACCCTCGGGTACAGCAGTGCGTTCGTTTTCCACCAGGTAATAGCGAACCAGTTCGGAGCCTTTTTTCCAGGGATCGGCCAGCGTGATGCGTTTGAAGTTCGGGAAATAATCGACCTTGAATCCAGTAGCGAAGCCGACACACATGCTGCTGTCCGGTTTGACTTCAGCCGATACAGCTTTTTTTGCTTTGTCGTGACCCATGCAGGCCGAGAACAATGCCAAAATAAGTACGGGCAGGAATTTCTTCATCGGAAAGGTCGTTTACAGGTACAAAAAAGGAGTCCTGTTCAGACTCCTTTCGGTTTTGATCCGTCTTAAAAAAGACATGGAAATTATTTTTTTGCTGCGGGAGCGGCAGGAGCCTGCTTAAAAGGAGCTGCGGGAGCTTGTTGGGCAGGGGCGCCTTGTGTGGCGGGAGCGGTTTTGCCCTTGGCGGCGGCGGCGTTGTTGAAACCTGGATTGTTCAGGTTCGGGTCAATCTTCACGGCGTTTTGAACTTCGTCCTTGATGATGGACTGTTTGGCTTGAACTTCGTCGGATGTGGTGATGAAACCAGCGGATACGATGCAGAGCAAAGCAACGGCCAAAGCCAACGTCCAAGTTGCTTTTTCCAGAAAATCGGTTGTTTTACGAACACCCATGACCTGATTGGTGGCAGAGAAACCGGAAGACAGACCACCGCCTTTGGAGTTTTGGACGAGCACGATCAAAATTAAAAGAAGGGCGGCAAGGAAAATGAGAATGGTGATGGCCAGGTACATATCGTATCTATTTTTTTATGTGAGTAATCAGTTTTTCCAGGAATCGAATTTGGTCTGCAAAGTAAACATTTTTTTCTGGATATTTCAAGCTTAAGCCCTTGAATATTTCAAGGGCACGGTCATAGCGCTTCTGCTTGAGGTAAATTTTCGCCAAGGTGTCCGTGAAAGAGTCCTCCGGTAGATTGAAGGAGGATACCATTTGCTCCAAAGCAGCGACATCCTCCACGGAATCTTCATCCTGTGCTTTGTCGACTGTTGGTCTTAGACGAATCTTGGACTCCTTGCTTTCGGATTGTTGCAGGAATTGGTCGATGAGGTCTTGTCCGATCATGGGCTGAACGGGTTCGAGTGGGCCTGCATCGGGTTGCATGGAAAGGAATTCGGCGTAATTCAGCACAAAACCTTCGTCCGCACGGATGGGTTCCTCGGCAACGATGGGCTTGGCTGCAGGAGCGGGCTTGCCTGTGGGGGCAGCTTCTACGATGGGCTTTTCAGTCTGACCTGCATCAACAGTGGTGGCGGCAGGTGCGCTTTCGGGTTCGTACGAGAATGTTTCCGATTCTTCCTCCATGGGCGCCATGGTCGGTGTACTGCCTTGCAGGAAGCGGTCTACGAGTGAGAAACCTCCGGACTCCAGCGGTGCGGCTTGGGGATTTTCCAATTGCTCCGGCAAGCTCTTTCCCTCGATGAAATAATAGAGTCGTCTGCGGTCGGGTACGGAAACGGCGGTCTTGATGAGGGAAGCCGAGAAATGCAAGTCGTTGAGGTTCAATAGGCTCTTCAAATACAGCATTCGAGCAATGGTGAAACATGGATAGTCTTCCAACACTGTTTTGAGCTGCAACATGCTTTCCCGATTCAATTGGGAAGGGTCATTGATCCATTGCCTGATATCGTCCGTCTTCATCTTACCAGTTTGCTACGGTTTTATTGAATATGGCTTCGGAAATCTCCTTGGTGATTTCGGTCAGCAAATCATCCTGAACGTCCTCCAGCATGCTGGTGGCGCTGAATTGACGAAAAGCAGAGAATTTCTGTTCGAAATCTTCCTTTTCGTTGGTCGTATTGGTGAAACGGACATTGACGGTGATGGTCAATTTGGTTTCAGAGGCGTATCCGTCGGCTTTCTGGGCCATCGGCGTGAGTTCCCAACCGACAATCTCGCCTTCGAGCTGCAAATCACCATCTTTGGGCCGCATCTTCAGCTTGGTCTGCGTGATGAACTTTTCCTTCAATCCTTCCGTAAAAGATTGGGCGAAAGGTGGATAGACGTATGGTGCCTGGTTCGGAAATTCCTGGATGGAGATGGTTTTGACGCGTGCGTAGTCAATGGAAGCACCGTTCAGCTTATAACTGACCGTACAGCCCGAGAGCAGCAACAGTGGCAAAAGGAGCAGCAAAAATCGTTTCACGGTCAATCCAGTTTGTATTCTTTAATTTTACGGTACAGCGTCCGTTCGGAAATGTTAAGGTCGGCGGCGGCGTTCTTGCGTTTGCCGCCGTTGCGGTCCAGGGCTTTGCGAATGGCTTCCTTTTCCATGTCTTCCAGGGAGAACGATTCCTCCACATATTCCTCGGTATCCTCGATGTTGTGGACGGTAGGCCGGTGGCTGGCGGGTTCAGGTGCGTGGAACGTGGCGTAGTTCCCGAATTCCTTGTCGGAGACTGGGCCTTCGGTACCATTTTTCATCATGAGGTCGTTCACGAGCAGCTTGAGCTCATTCATGTCCTTCTTCATGTCGAAAAGCACTTGGTACAAGATTTCACGCTCATTGGCAAAGGAGCGGCTGTCCACGGGTCGGGAACCTCCGCCTGAGTACAGTGCCGGAATTTTCTCGAAGGAACTGTCGGGCAGATAGGAACGCAAAATGTTGGCGGAAATATCGCGTTGCTGTTCAATAATGGAAATCTGTTCGGCGATGTTCTTGAGTTGGCGAATGTTGCCTGGCCAGCGGTAGGAAGTCAGCACGGTTTTGGCGTCTTCACTGAGTTGCACGGCCGGCATGCGGTATTTTTCGGCGAAATCGGCTGCAAATTTACGAAACAGTCGCAGGATGTCGTCCGGGCGGTCGCGGAGCGGCGGAACGCTGATGGGTACCGTGTTCAGCCGGTAATAAAGGTCTTCGCGGAAGCGATTGCCTTGGATGGCCTCGCCCATGTTCATGTTGGTGGCGGCCACGATGCGCACGTTGGTCTTTTGGGTCTTGGAGGAACCCACGCGGATGAATTCGCCGGATTCCAGCACGCGCAAGAGTCTGGCCTGCGTAGATAAGGGCAGTTCGCCGACTTCGTCCAGAAAGATGGTGCCTCCGTCAGCCACTTCGAAATAGCCCTTGCGGTCGGCCAAAGCGCCTGTGAACGAGCCTTTTTCGTGGCCGAACAATTCAGAATCGATGGTGCCTTCGGGAATGGCGCCGCAGTTCACAGCAATGTATGGTCCATGCTTGCGGTGGCTGAACTGGTGGATGATCTGCGGGAAGCTCTCCTTCCCCACTCCGCTCTCACCAGTAATGAGTACGGACAAATCGGTCGGCGCGACCTGCACGGCCACATCGATGGCGCGATTGAGCTCAGGGGCATTGCCGATGATGCCGAAACGAAGTTTGACGTTTTGGATATCCACAGTTTCAGTCGATTAAATATCCTCGGGCATTTTCAGGTCGGAAAGTTCTCCCGACTGAACAATGTGCTGCTTGCGGAGCGGATTGCTCGTCATTTCGGCATAACCGTTCCGATTCATGAAAATATCACAGGCCATGTAGAAGGCTTCCCGGAAAGATTCTTCGGAAGCAACATTCTGTCCGGCAATGGAATAGGCGGTGCCGTGAGCTGGCGAAGTCCGGACGATGGGCAGGCCTGCGGTATAGTTCACACCGCTTTCCATGCTGAGCGCCTTGAAAGGGATAAGGCCCTGGTCGTGGTACATGGCTAGAATGCCATCGTATTTTTTGAAATCGCCCGAGCCGAAAAATCCATCGGCGGGAATGGGACCGAAACAACAAACATGCTGGTCCTGAGCCTTGCGGACTGCTTCGGCAATGATTTCCTGATCCTCCTTACCAATCAGCCCTTCGTCACCGGCGTGTGGATTGAGTCCAAGAACGGCAATGCGGGGTTTGATGATGTTGAAATCCTTGATGAGCGATTTGTTGAGCATCCTGATTTTGGTGACCAAACTCGGTACGTCCAAGGCTGCAGGCACCTGAGACAAAGGAATATGACCAGTTGCCACGGCCACCTTCATGATGGGGCTCACCATGATCATCAGGGCCGGTTTGCCGTCGCCGAAAACGGATTCGAGGTATTCGGTATGACCCGGAAACGTAAAATTTTCGGACTGAATGTTCTTTTTATTGATGGGCGCCGTAACCAGTACGTCGATGAGTCCGTCCTTCAGATCCTGACAAGCGCGTTCCAACGCCTGAAAAGAGGCCTTGCCGGCAATCGGAGTGGATTGCGAAAGTTCCACCTTCACTTCGTCATCGGTGCAATTCACGATGCTGATCTTGCCGACTTGTGCTTCACGGGCTGACCCGACAATGCTCAAGTTCACGCCGTTCAGATCCAACGCTTTTTTGTGATAGGCCGCCACTTTGGCTGAACCGTAAATGACCACAGCCTGGTTTTCGTAGACCCTGTTATCGGATAGTGTCTTGAGAATCACTTCGTAACCGACACCGTTGATGTCGCCCTGCGAGATTCCGACACGTATTTTAGGAGTTTCCATAGAGGATTTGATGTTATACTGACAAAATTGCCGAAAGATACAAAGAAAACCCCTTAACAAAAGTTATTCTGTGAAATAATTTTATCCTTTTTGTGTGGAAAGAAGGCCACAGGCAGCCTGAATATCCTCTCCGCGGGACTTCCGGACGGTCGTACGCAAACCCTTCGACATCAGGAAATCGCAAAAGTCACGAACCGCCATTTCGTCAGTCGTTTTGAAAGGCGTATCGGGAATGGCGTGGAATCGGATGAGGTTCACCCTGCAATCCAGCCCCTTGAGCAGCGCCACGAGCGCCTTGGCATGGGCCGGTGTATCGTTCAAACCCTTGAATAGGATGTATTCAAACGAAAGCCTCCGTTGCTTGCTGAAATCGTATTGCTTGAGCAGTTCGATGGTTTCCTGCATGGGCCAAGCCTTTTCAGAGGGCATCCATTCAAGCCGCTGTTCGGGGATGGCCGTATGCAGGCTAACCGCCAGATGGCATTTGCTCTCTTCGAGGAAACGAAGGAGTCCCGGTCGAACGCCGATGGTGGATACCGTCACCCGTTTGGGGCTCCAGGCAAAACCATTGTCCGATGTGAGCACATCCAAGGCACGAAGCACCTCGTCCACATTGTCCAACGGTTCGCCCATGCCCATGAAAACAATGTTGGTGAGCTCGGTGGATTCAGGTATGGAAAGAATTTGATTCAAGATTTCTCCTGCTGAAAGCTGCCCGAGAAATCCCATGCGGCCTGTCATGCAGAAGTCGCAACGCATCTTGCAGCCTACTTGTGAGGAAACACAAAGCGTGCCCCGGTCGTCTTCGGGAATGTAGACGCTCTCAATGAGTTGGCCGCCTGAGGTCTTGAACAAATATTTGACCGTTCCGTCCTTGGACCGCGAGGCATGCACCGGGTCGGTAAATCCCAAATCCGCGCGTTCAGCCAATAATTGACGGTTGGCCTTGGAAATATTGGTCATCTCCTCAAAACTCCGCACCCGCTTCACATAAATCCATTCATGCAACTGCGTAGCCGCGTACTTGGGCAACCCCTGCTCCAACAACCAAGCCCTCAACTCGTCCGGGCGCTTGCCCAATATCGGGTACTTTTCAGTGTTCATGTTTCGTTAAAAATGAAGAGGCCACCCTTTTCAAGGCAGCCTCTTATTGGATTTAGTCTTGAGGAGCTTAGTAAAACTTAATGCGGGAATCCTTAATCTTGGTCGAATTCTTGACAGCTTCGAAGGATTGGTACATCAATCTGTACATGTTCATGCTGTTCAAACCGGCTTCTTCCTGCTTCAAGTTAAAGGTTTCCTGCGTTTTCTTGTTGGCAATGACTTGGAACACATAGACACCGTTCTTGCCTTTGATGGGAGCAGAAAGTTGATTCAGCGGCGCAGCGGTCACGGCGGCTACCAGAGCGGGTTCCTCACCTACACCGTTGATGCGGCGGGAAGCAAAGTTAACGAACAGGGCTGAATCCACGTTCACCTTTAAATCCTGAGCCAAGACGGCCAGTGAAGTGACTTTTTTGGATTGGATGTCCTTGACAATCTGGTCGGCTTTGTTTTCGTCGATCAGTTCGCGGAGCAGAATCTGCTGAACGGCTTCAACGGGTTGGTAATCGCCATCGTTCACGGCAGTCACACCGACCACGACAAACTGGTTGTTCTGATTTTCAAGAATGCCTGAAAGCTTGCCCAGATCGTTGTTGTAAATGAAACGGACGGCTTGACGCATTTGAGGCAGATCGGCAATGGTGTTGTCGGAGGAATGCACGGATTGTGCTTCCTTGACTTCATAACCAGCTTTCTGAGCTTCGGCGAAAAATTTGGTTACTTCTGTGTATTTGGCCACCAACAAATTCACTTTGTTGTAGATGTCGCTGTACGTCTGTGAGCTCGGAGTCACTTTCAAGGTTACCAAGGCCAGTTTGGTCTTAGCCACCGGAGCGGTTTTCTGAGTCACCTGAACGATGCTGATGTTGCTTTTGGTCTTCACTTGGAAATAATTGTTCACCGTAGCGGCAAAGCATGAACGAATGAACGTGCTACCCAAGGAAATCGCATCGACTTCGCGGAACCAACCCATGTCGGCACCACCATTGTTGCGAGAGAACTTTTGAGCCAATTGGCTGAAATCGCCACCTGCCTTCAATACGGCAAGCAAGCTGTCCGCACGTGTTTGTTCGGAAGAGGCCAAAACGATTTGACGAGCCTTGACAGAGTCGGGAGCGATTGTTTTGTCCAATATTTTTGCCATGACGAACGCGCCATCGGTATAAACCGGTGCCAAGTAGGCGCCAACGCCTGAATTGGTTGCGAAATCCTTGACCGTACCAGTTAAAAGTTTGTTGGAAACATAGCAGTCCACGAATTGGTTGTCGGAGTTCTGGTTCACGAAACCAGCGTAATCGGTAGTGGTTGCAAATTCAGGTTCGATTTCCTTCACCTTGTCTTCCACAGCCTTGAAATCGGCTTGGCTGGGCTTCACGTCGACCACGATGAATTTGGCACTGCGGTAAGGTTTCTGACGGAAACGTTCAATTTGGTTGTTGTAGCGTTTCTTGACTTCGTTCGAGCTGGCTTTGAACAAGGAATCGGATAGGGCGCTGTAGGGCTCACAAACATAGACGAAGTCCAAATTGTCGGCACGTTCTGCAAAGGAAGCCTTGGCATCCAAGGAATTGGCTTGAACGGCTTTGCCAAGCAATGTGTTGATCTTTTCTTCGAGCCTTGTGTACTTCAGGTTGTTTTCCCAGAACATCCAATAAACCTTGAGGTTCTTGATTTGTTCCTGTGCTTCGGCTGGATAAGCGGAAAGATCGTCTGACTGGATGGTCTGCAGGAAGTTCAGCATGATATTGTGGTCGAACTGACCCGTTTGGGGATTCTTGAAAATGGGCAACTGCTGAATCATCGGATGAACATTGGCACCATTGATCATACTGAAAATTTCCTTGCCGGTGACCGAAATGCCAAGTTGAGCAGCTTGTTGGTCCAAGATTTGTTCCCGTACGACCGATTCGTAAACCGATTCGCGGATCTGTCCTGAAACAGCCTCATTCAAGGTATTCTGTCCGGTCTGAATTTTGTAAACTTGTTCCATTTCCGCGATGCGGGCTTCGTAATCCTTGTAATCCAAGGAATAATCACCAATTTTGGCGATTTTGCGCTGGGACTGTTGAAACAGGGATTTTCCGGAATTCAGGAAGTCTCCGATGATGAATGCAAACAAAGCCAAACCGATGATGAGTGCCAAGAGGCCGGCTTTATTCCTGATTTTCTGTAAGGTTGCCATATAAGATAGGTATGTTTATGATGAATATAGCGATTTTGGGTGCTTTTTTTCAGCCTGCGAATATACAAAAAAATGTTTAAACCGAGTCCATTCAAGGAAAATTCCGTCAGTCTATTCCGAGGTTTCCTGATCGACCGGTAAATCACCCGTCGGCTTTTTGATGTGATAGGTCGTCAGTTGCTCGTTGGATTCGAAGCCGTAACCCATCATGACCAGGTCGCCTTGTTCGATGCGAATGAACGAGTCAGTGTAGATTCGGCGGGACAAATGGTCCCAATACAACAGGGAGGTTTCGAATTTGTCACCTCGCAGGTTGATGAGCTTCACGTTTTTTCGAAGTTCCCACAACTGACGGCGGGTGAAGTATTTGGCCGTGTCGCTCTGAACCAGTGAGACCGTTCTCAGGCTGTCGTTGAACTTTTCGAAATAGACTTTCTTGGGGTAATACCAATATGGTTCAGCTGCTTTGTCAAAGACTTTCCAAATTTCGGAAGTCACTCGATATTGAACCACGCCGGAATCGGAAATGAGCACGGTCACCGAGTCGGTGAACATGCCTGGCACGACCGCTCGGTCCTTGAACTTGTGCACGTACTGGGGTTGGTCGGAATTGCAGGCGGCGGGCACGAGCAACAGGGTTGCCATGCACAAGACGCCGATAAGGTTCCGGATGCTATGGAAACGGCTGTTCACGCTACAATTTCATCTTGAAGAACCAAAGTTCGTTGAAGGATACGTCGATGGATACTTTGTAGTACATTTCGCTGATGTAGGAAGCGTTCGGGGTGAACAATTTTCCCATTTCAAAACTGAAATTCAGCATGGAGTTCCGGCTCAACAATTGCCCCCGTATTGGCAAGCCGACCCCAAAGCTAAGCGCTGCACTCTGAAGGTGACCGGGCTGTTTGAGGTACATATCGTTGAACTGGAAACCGCCGCGATACCGAATAGCTTGGTAATAATGTTCAGCGTTAGTCGAAGGCAGGTATTCAACGCCCATAGCGATGCGGTTGTTGTCCCGCAGGCTGTCTCCAACGCCCATGAAGGAGGTTTGGCTGAAGCGCTGGTTCTGGTAATCCAGGCCGATGGTCAAGCGATTGTCCCAATTGTAGGACAGGCCTGCACCGATGGTGGTGGGCAGTTGAAAGTTATGGTACGTTGTCGTTTCCAGTGTGTCGGAAGCGATGTTCACATTGTAAAGTTCGCCCTTGAATGGCAGTGCGGCAGAAACTGTGGCGCCCAGGGTCAGGAAACTCTTGTTGTTGAGGGGCATGTCGTACTGCACCCCCAAATCGAGGCTTGGAGACTTGAGGAACAGGTAGTTGAGGTTCTGTTCATTGTTGATGCCGGAAGTAGTGTACTTGGTCGATGTGGTGTTACCCAGCATTCCGAAGGTGTATTTCAAGTTGGCACCCACGGATAGGCCTTTGGTCAGATATGCGCCGGTGCCCAGGAAGAACGTGTTCAGCCCCCCCGTTCCGGTGTAGGTGGTCGTATAATCCAAATCACCGACGGGTGTGTTCGTCAAGGCAAACGTCTGACTGAAGTTGTAACCCACTTTGGAGAAGGGCACCAAGCCGATTGCCATGCCCCAATTGGGCTTCAGGGCGAATTTAATGCCGATGTGATCCAAATAGGCGTTGGGATTGTATTGATGGACGCTGCCTTCCTTGAAAGCGGTGTACTGGGCCGACAAACCCATGTCAAACAACATGTTCATGGTGTCCACGTCTGCATAGGAGGCAGGGTTCAGCACGTCGATGAGCCCACGTTCGTGGATGCCGTAACCGATACCGCCCATGGCGCGGGTCTTGCCCATCGCAGGTGTTTCCAAACTGCCGTAAGCGTAGCGGCTGTAGGTGGAATTGGTATTCTGGGCGAGGAGCGTTTGCAGGGTCAGCAACAGTAAAAGTGTTGCCGGAATGGATTTACGAATGGACATTATGGCGTAATATTCGGTTAAGGCCCTTCAGGACCAGTTTATCGTCCACAAAGATGCCATTTTTTAATTTTCTGTCAAAATAAAAAAGGTCACCGCCTGTTAAAAAAGCGAAAAGGTCAGGATACCGCAGCTTTAAGGCGTCGATATAACCATCCAGCTCAAACAGAATGCCTTGCATAACGCCGGAGCGGATGGCGGTTTCGGTGGTGCTGCCGAGCACCTCAAAGGTCTGGGTGGGTTCCACCAAGGGTAGTTTGCCGGTGAATTGGTTCAACGATTTGAAGCGGGTCTGCATGCCGGGAGCGATGTTGCCGCCGGTGAAGGTTCCGTCTCGGCTGACGAAGTCGTAGGTGATGGCCGTGCCCATGTCGATGACTATCAGTGGTTTGCCTGGTTGTTGGGACCAAGCACCGACGGCGGCGGCCAGGCGGTCGAAACCCAGGGTCGAGGGTGTTCCGTAGCCGTTGCGGATGGGGAGTGGCGTGTCGGGGCCGAGGTGGACGAAGGTATGGAGTTCAGCCTCCAAAAGCGCTAGGAGTTGGTTGTCTATGGTTTTGACGGTGGAAAGGATGGCGTTTTGAGGGGTATAGGTGGAAAGGCATTCCTTCAAGAAGGCTGGAGTGAGTTCGTCCACGACTTGGAAATAGACAAAATTGTCGCTTGAATCGACGCAGGCAATCTTGCACAGGGTGTTGCCCTGATCGAGAATGAGGTTCATGGCTGACTGGTTTTTGAGTGCGGTGGAAAGCGTTTGAGCTCGGTATACAATTGATGCACAGGCAACCCCATCACATTGAAGTAGGAGCCTTCGATGCGCTCCACTCCGACGAATCCGATCCATTCCTGAATGCCGTAGGCGCCGGCCTTGTCGAAGGGGCGATACTGGTCCACATAGTGTTCAGCCTCCTCATCGGTAAGTTCGCAGAAAAAGACTTCGGTGGAACTTAGAAAGCTGACCTGATGGTGGGTGCTGGTGAGACAGACGCCGGTGTAGACGAAGTGGCTCTTGCCGGACAGCGCATGGAGCATGTACAGGGCATCTTCGCGGCTTTCGGGCTTGCCGAAGACGTCAAGTCCTTGGCAGACAATGGTATCTGCGGTGATGATCAGTTCATCGGCAGCCATTTGAGGACGGAAGGCTTCGGCTTTTTGCAAAGCTATGTGGGTGGCGATTTCAGCCCCTTTCAAATAAGAAGGATACGACTCGTCGCCATCCGGTAGGACGCGCACCGTGTATTCGATGCCCAGCCCGCCAAGCAGTTCGTTGCGTCTGGGGGAATTGGAAGCCAGGATGAGGCGGTAGCCTTGCAGATTTTCGAGCATATTCAATTTTTTACCAGCCGAAGGCTTCGGCGTCGGTCATCCAGAGTCCCTGGGCTTTGAGGATCTGTTCGATGAGGTCGCGGGCACAGCCTTCGCCAGCCTTGATGTGCGAAATGTATTTGGAAATGCCTCGGATTTCGGGCGCGGCATCGGCCGGACAGGCGGGTAGACCAACCAATTGCATCACTTCGTAATCGGGAATGTCGTCGCCCATATAGGCTACTTCCTCGGCCTTCAGCCCGGTTTTTTGGAGAAAATCGGCCAATTGGACTTTCTTGTCGTGGGCGCCCAAGTAAATGTGCTGCACGCCCAGGTTTTCAAAACGGATGCGCACGGCTTCGGTTCGGCCACCCGTGATGATGCCGAGGATGAGGCCCTTCTTGCAGGCCAAATTCATGGCGTAACCGTCTTTGATGTTGGCGGTGCGCATGGGTTCGCCGTTGGGATACAAGGGAATCGTGTTGGCGGAAAGGACGCCGTCCACGTCGAAAACGACGGCTTTGATGGTGGACAGGTTGTGGGGTATGGTGCTCATTTCTTGGATGTTTTTGTACGTTTGAAAATGCCCTGGCTCAGGTCTTTATAGAGAGTTTTCAATTCCGGATGCTTGTCCAACAGTTTCAAATGTTTGTCCATGACCGTTCGGTCGAAACGCACGGCAGGGCCTGTCTGGACGCTGGAGGGCGCATGCGTCTGCACTTTGGCCGCCGTTTCCAGGATCAAGGGTTTCAGCACCTCAAAAGGAAGTTGTTGCTCCTGCAGCAAATCGCTGGAGACGGTGTATAGATAATTGACGAAATTGCAGGCATAGACGGCCGAAAGGTGCAATTGCAGGCGTTGCGCCGAAGAAATTTCGTATATGGCTGAACCCAAATCGGAAGCGAGTTGCTTTAGGATGTACAGCACCACTTTGTCCTTGGTTTCCAGGAAAATAGGAAGGGTGCCGAAATCGACCTCGCGCTCCTTGCTGAAGGTTTGCAGCGGGTAAAAAACGCCGGTTTTGGCGGCGAAGGGCTTGAGCGCATCCAAAGGCAGGCTGCCGGCGGTATGCACCAGGATGCCGTTGCCGACCTGGATTTTTTTCAGGACTTCGGGGAGCGCATCGTCCTTGAGGGCGCAGATGTACAGCGGTACGTCCGAGAGCATTGCTTCGGGTTGGACCACGGGTTCAGCCCCCAATAAATCGGCGAGGCTTTTGGCGGAGGCTTCCGTGCGGCTGTAGACCTGCACGAACTCGTGTCCGGCCGCTTTCAGGGCGATTCCGAGCCGGGTGGCCAGGTTCCCGGCACCGATGAAGCTGATGCGCACGTTGTTGGGGGTTATTCGGTTGCTTTGAAGTTGCCTATATGGACCTTTTCCCATTGCAGGTTGTCCAAATCGTAGGGTTCCTTGCTGACTTCCTTCATGCCGATGGCGATGATGCTTTCAACACGGAAAGTTGAAGGGATGTCCAAGTGGCGTTTCACATAGGTTTCAGAATCCTCGCCATCAGCGGTTTGGCGGCAACGAATCTGAATCCAGCAGGAGCCCAGACCCAGGTCTTCGGCTTCCAATTGCAGGTAAATGGAGGCGATGGAGGCGTCTTCCACCCAAACGTCGCTTTTCTCGGGATCGGCGATGACGACCACGGCCAGCGAGCAGTTTTCGATGAGTTTGGAGCCGGCCTTTTTGCTGACAGAAAGCTTTTGGAGCATTTCGCGATCGTCCACCAAGATGAATTGCCAGGGATTTGAACTTTTGGAGGCTGGCGACATGAGCGCGGCCTGCATCAATTGTTCGACAAGTTCGGGACTGATTTCAGTCTCCATGAATTTTCGGGTGCTTCTACGTTTACGAAGCAATTCGAGCAAGTTCTCCATACTAAAATAACAATATAGACCGCAAAGATACGTTTAATTCCTCAGATTTCCGTAGATTTGCGCCCATTGAAAACGTCGGTTCGATGTCCAAAAAAATAGCCGTTTTACTCCTTTTTATACTGCCTATTAGCACCCTGCTCCTCTCGGCGCAAGGCAGCGTGACGGTTTCCGGCTTCGTTCTAGACAATCAGAATCGCGGGCTCGAATTGGTCAGCATATACGATTTGAACGGCAAACATGCGGCCTATACGGACGCCAACGGCTACTACAGCATTGAGCTTCCGGCGCAGGACACCGTGATTTTAAGGTATTCCTGCCTCTCCTACCAACCTGCCACCCGCATCATACCAGCCGCCATGCAAACCCTCCGGGTGAACGTGACGCTGGGCACTTCCTCGCATACCTTGAACGAAGTGACCATTCACGGGCAGCAGCGGCGCACGAACTCGCTGGAAACGCTCGATGCGACCAAGATCCGCCTCCTGCCGGACGCATCAGGTGGCAGTATCGAGGCCTTGCTGGTGACCTTTGCCGGTGTGAGCACCAACAACGAGCTCAGCTCGCAATATTCGGTGAGAGGCGGCAATTTTGACGAGAATTTGGTCTATGTGAACGGGACTGAAGTCTATAGGCCGCTGCTCATTCGGGCTGGTCAACAGGAAGGCATGAGTTTTGTCAACCCGGAAATGGTGCGGGAAGTCAAGTTCTCGGCTGGCGGATTCGACGCGCGATACGGGGATAAAATGTCGTCGGTGCTGGACATCCAATATAAAAAACCTTCTCATTTCGAGTCTGTTGCCAATTTGAGCTTGTTGGGTGCCAATCTTTATGTCGGTCAGTCCTCCAAGAATGGTCGTTTCACGCAGATTCACGGATTACGGTACAAAACCAACGCTTATTTGCTGGGGACGCTCGATACCAAGGCGGAATACAACCCGACGTTTCTCGATTACCAGACTTATTTGACGTACAAACTGACACAGACGCTCGAATTGAGTTTTTTGGGGAATTTCTCGCAAAACAGCTATGAATTCATACCCGTTTCGTCCGAAACCCAGTTCGGCACGTTCAACAACAAACTGACCGTGGGCATCGCGTTCGACGGGAAGGAAAAGGATTTGTTCCAGACGTCGTTCGGCGCGCTGAATCTGACGAAAGTGCTGCCGGGCAAAGTGAAACTGGGGCTGCAGACGTCGGCCTTCAATACGGTGGAAGACGAGAATTACGACATCACCGGCCAATACTGGCTCAGTTCGACGCCCATCAAAAACAACCAAGCTGATACGGCCAACGCCAGCCTTCTGGGTATTGGCACGTACCACGAGCACGCCCGAAACCACCTCAACGCCACGGTGTTCAATGTGGCGCACAACGGTAGTTGGAACCTTCATGCGCACGACATCCAATGGGGTTTGAGCTATCAACGGGAACGCATCGTGGACAAGCTTCGGGAATGGGAGATGCGGGATTCGGCGGGCTATTCTCTGCCCTACTCCGATTCCAACATTAAAATGGTGTATTCGATGAAGTCGGGCGCCAATATGGAAAGCAACCGGGTTCAGGCATACCTGCAGGACAGCTGGCATTTCCGCAAGGAAGCCGGTCTGTTCGTCGTGACAGGAGGGATTCGCGCCAATTACTGGGATTTCAACCACGAACTGCTGGTGAGTCCGAGAGCATCCATCGCGTTCATTCCATCTTGGGAACATGATTTCACTTTTAGGCTGGCTTCCGGCATCTATTACCAGGCACCGTTCTACAAGGAATTGAGGGACACCGCCACCGATGTGCATGGCGTGACGCATGTCGTACTGAATTCAGCCATCAAGGCACAAAAGACGATTCAGTTCGTAGGCGGCATGGACTACCATTTCGTGGCGCTGGAACGGCCGTTCAAATTGACTACCGAGCTGTATTACAAGGACATGAGCAATTTGATCCCCTACGTGGTGGACAACGTGCGCATCCGGTATTACGGCCGAAACATGGCCACGGGGTACACCACGGGGTTCGATGCCAAACTGTTTGGCGAGTTCGTGCAGGGCACCGATTCCTGGATCAGTTTCTCGCTGATGCAGAGCAAGGAAACCATGGGCGGCTACACCATTTCCAGACCCAACGAGCAGCGGTACAACATCTCCCTGTTTTTCCAGGATTACTTTCCGAGCAATCCGAAGTTCACCATGAGCATGAAATTGATCTGGGCCGACGGCCTGCCCTACGGCGCACCGGACAGCCCGCACCGCTATTCCACCAATTTGCGCATGCCTCCGTACCGACGCGTGGACATCGGGCTTTCGCGATTGTTGGTGGGCGGCGAGGACAAGATCATGAAAACCAGGACCATGCGCAGCTTTAAGAACATTTGGTTGGGGGTGGATTGTTTCAACCTCTTCGGCATCCGCAACGTAAACTCCTACTATTGGGTGAGCGACATCAACAGCAACCAATACGCTGTTCCGAACTACTTGACAGGCAGACTTTTGAACGTACGTGTCTCGGCTGAATTCTAAGCCATGCAGACCATCGATTTCGCCTTCAGCTTTGAGGACTTGGCCATCACGGTGGCCGACATGAAGTCCATTTCACCCGAAGAAACTCAAGGTTTGGACGATTTTTTGGACGTATTCGAGGAAATCCTGCAGGAAGGTCCCTCCCTCATCCAAGCCAAAGGCGGCTTCGTCGTTTTGGACCAATTCGAATGCCTCCCGGCTGAAATCCGTATCGGAGGCATCGCGTTCCGTACCGGCGGCATCATCGCCAAACAGTTCCGCCAAGCCTCGAAACTGGTCATCTTCGCCTGTACGGCCGGGCCCGGCGTACGTGAACAATACGATGCGTACACTGCTGAAGCCGACTACCTCAAGGCCTTTTTCGTAGATACGCTTGGAACAGTGGCTGTGGAAAAGGCGACGGACAAGATCCACCGGTTCATCCAACACCATTTTGAGAAGGAAGGCTTGCACTGCACCAATCGATACAGCCCCGGCTATTGCGGCTGGTCGGTGCGCGAACAGCATGTATTATGGTCGTTCCTGCCAACGGGTTTTTGCGGCATTACATTGACGGATTCAGCCCTCATGTTGCCCATCAAATCGGTGAGCGGCATCATCGGGCTGGGTCCTCATGCCCGAAAAAACCCCTACTCCTGTTCCATCTGCAAATTGGATCATTGCATCTACCGGCGGAAAAAAAAAGCCTGACGATTTGAAATGCCTGTAGCAAAAGTATTTCAGTAGTTCACCCATATTTTAAGTTGTTAATTTCTGTCAATCAAAAATGTTTTTGTAATTTTACACGCCTTTCGCAAACGGCTCTAATACTCTTTTTTACACCTATTGCATTATCAATCAATCACATAAACAATGAAAAACTCTTTTTTCAGCAAGTTCACACCCCGCGAACCCAAATTTTTCCCCATCCTGAAAGAAATGTCCGACGTATTGCTGGTCGCTTCCGATCTGATGATCGAATGCCTTGGGAAATTCGACCACGAAGCTGCCACCGAGTATTATTTCAAGATCAAGGAGCAGGAACGCAAGGGCGATGAACTGTCCAACCGCATTTTTGACGAGCTGAACGCCACTTTCATCACGCCGTTCGACCGGGAAGACATCCACATGTTGTCGAACAGACTGGATGACGTAACCGATTTCATCTGCGGATGCGCCAAGAAAATCATGCTGTACGATCCCAAGGAAATGCCGGGAAGCGCCATGACCATGGCCGGTTTTATCCGGGACAGCGCCATTTGCATCGGCAAGGCGGTTGACGAACTGGACGTGTTGAAAAAAGACTCCAACCGCATCACCATCTATTGTAGGGAACTGCACGACTTGGAAAACAAGGCCGACGACGTGTACGATCATTTCATCAATGATTTGTTCAAGAGTGAACGCGAAGCCATCGAAGTGGTGAAACTGAAGGAAATCATGGGTGAACTTGAGAAAGCCACCGATGCCGCCGAATACGTTGGCAAGATCATCAAGACCATCATCGTCAAGTACGCCTAAAACAGCCTCGAGAGATGACTTTATTGATCACCATCATTTGTTTGGCCCTGTTTTTCGACTACATCAACGGTTTCCACGATGCGGCCAATTCCATCGCCACGATTGTTTCCACCAAAGTCCTGACGCCGTTCAGAGCGGTGCTTTGGGCAGCGAGTTTCAACCTGATTGCCTTTTTCATCGCCAAATACGTCATCGGGGAATTCGGGATTGCCAACACGGTTTCCAAAACGGTTCTACCTGAATTTGTCACGTTGCCGGTTATTTTCTCCGGGTTGATAGCCGCCATCGTATGGAATCTGGCAACCTGGTGGTTGGGAATTCCTTCCTCTTCGTCACACACCTTGATCGGTGGATTCGCCGGCGCCGCCATCATGAGTGCCGGAACATTTGCAGCCGTCCACGCCAGCAAGATTGCGGTGATTGCCGCTTTTATCCTTCTGGCGCCGCTTATCGGCATGATCATTTCCACCTTGCTGACCATCCTGATCATGTACATCGCAAGAAAGGCGAATCCGCACCATGCGGAAAAATGGTTCCGCAAACTTCAGCTGGTTTCCTCTGGCTTGTTCGCCATCGGTTTCGGACTGAACGACTCCCAGAAAGTCATGGGTATCATCGGTGCCGCCTTGATTGTGGCTCACGGAATGCATTTACCGATGGGTATCGCGAAATTCGAAGACATTCAGGATTGGGTTCCGCTCTCCTGTTTCGCAGCCATTGCCTTGGGCACCATGACCGGCGGCTGGAAAATCGTGAAGACCATGGGCTCCAAAATTACCAAAGTGACCCCGTTGGAAGGCGTGGCCGCTGAAACCGCGGGTGCCATCACGCTGTATCTCACGGATATTTTGAAAATTCCTGTAAGCACCACGCATACCATCACCGGCGCCATCATCGGCGTAGGTGCCGTCAAGCGCTTGTCAGCTGTTCGTTGGGGGGTCACCCGCAAGCTGATGGTCGCTTGGATATTGACCATTCCGGTCAGTGCGGGATTGGCGGCGTTGATTTATCATTTCATCGGAAGTACGATGAAATAGGCACTTCGTCATAAAAAAAAGGTGGACCCTCTGACGGAGCCACCTTTTTTTATGCCACTAATTTGTTCAGAATCTCCACCAACCCCTGCGGGTCCGCGCTGTAGTAATCGGCACCGATTTGTTCGCGGAACTTGTCGCTCACGGGTGCGCCGCCGATAAAAGTGATGGCATGGGGGAACGCTTCCTTCAAGGCCTTGTTGGTGCTTTCCATGGCACCCATGGTCGTGGTGAGCAGAGCGGAAAGCCCAACGAATGCATCCGGATGTTTTGATAGCGCTTCCATGAATTTCGCGGTTTTCACATCCACACCCAGGTCGATGACTTCAAAGCCGCAACCTTCCACCATCATGCCGACCAGGTTCTTCCCGATGTCGTGGAGGTCGCCTTCGACCGTGCCTAAAATAAAGACGCCTTTGCGTTGCACGGCTCCAGAGGTGAAATAGGGTTTCAGGTGGATCATGGCCGTGCTCATGGCTTTGGCGGACATCAGCACTTGGGGCACGAACACTTTGTTCTCGCGGAACTTGACGCCGATTTTACCCATGCCGATGATAAGGGACTGGTTCAGGATTTCCTGAGGAGCGATGCCCATTTCAAGAGCTTTGCGTGTGAGTTCGTCGGCCCCCTCCTGCCCTCTGCGGTCGGGTGGATATGGTGAGGCGAGGTTGATTTTGCCGAATTCGACGCATTCGGCTATCTGTTGAAGGATTTCTTCCATAGTTGTATTGAGTTAGAATTTTTCTCCGAATTGAGTTTGTTGTTTTTCGACTTCGTCCAAGGCCTTGCGCTTGTCTTCATCCGACATTCCGGACGTGAAGCTGCGGAAAAGGTCGCTCGAAGATACGGATTTGGTCGGTTTTTCGGAATAGACCAACGGAAAATCCGGAGAAATGCTTTCAAAAGTCAGTTCGGCTGAAGTCGGTGCATGTTCACCTTCAAACAGCACGCGGGCCTTTACGGTGATGTTGCCTGGTGTGCAGGTGGAACGGATGAGCACCGGCGCGGAGCCGAATTCCACGGCACGCGGATTGGCACCGATGGCGGCGTCACCAACGATTTCAGCCTCACCTTGAACGGTAAAGACGATGTTGTCCTTGGCTAGTCGGCGGACATTGCCTTCGTCATCGGTCACTTCACAGACCACAACGGCGAAATCGGAACCGTCGGCACGCAAGGCCTGGCCTTGATTGTCAAGGAAGAGACGCAGTTTGGTGGAACGGCGTGATGGCATTTTCTTGGTGGTTGCCACGACCTTGCCTGCCAAAATGCCTTGGAACACCATATTGGCTTTTTGCCAGTTTTTTTGGGTATACGAAAATTGTCGAAGAGCGTAATAGTCGAACACGTTGGCAAAAATCACCGGTTCGCTGGGCATGCCGGGGCGGAGGTGCTGCACTTTTTGGATGAAAGTGTCTTTTTCGTAGCGAATGAGTCTGACGGAATCGCAGTTGGTGTAGACCGTGACGTCGGCGGCCGAAAAGGGCGTCATCTCGTGGGCTACAAAGAGCATCGGCGTTTTGTGCGGGTCCGTTTGGGCCTTGAACATTTCATAGGAGTATTTGGGCTGGCGGAAAGCGTCGAGCAAGCCGCCCCAATATGGATCGGGATGGTAACCGCGCTGGTGGTCGAAGGGATGCCAGAGGGCACCGCCGATGAACTGGCGGGGCGTGGCGCACATTTCGTCGTAGACCATGGCCAAGTGCTTGGCCTGCACTGTCATGGGGCCTTCGCCCCAGCTGCGGGAGGCACGGTTGGGGGCATTGTGGGCGTACCAGTCGTCCACGTATTCGCCCCACTCGCGGCAAAACACGGGTTGCTCGTACTTGGCCGTGTCTGGCGGAAAACCGTACATCAGGTCGTAGTTGCCCTTGATGCCGGCCGATTTGCCGTCTGCGGCGGAATAGGTGTCCTTGAACGGGAACTCTTCTTTCGTGATGGCCAGTGTTTTGGCGGAAAATGCTACTGGATAGCCTGTTTCATTCAGAATGGGTTCCCATGCGAACAGACAGGCATGGTTGCGGTCACGGCGGATGATGTTGCGCAAATCCTGATAACAGAGTTCAGACCATTGGGGGTCTATGTTGAAATACTGCCAGCCGGGGATAGCTACGATGACGAAGAGGCCGAGCTCGTCGCAGGCGTCCATGAAAGAGGGATCTTGGGGATAATGGGCAGTACGGATGATGCGGCAACCAGCGTCGCGGAGGAGTTTGGCATCCCGCCATTGTTGGGAATTGGGCACGGCGTTGCCCACGTAGGCGAAATCCTGATGACGGTTGCCGCCGATGAGCTTGTCATAAGGTTTGCCGTTGAGGTAAAGACCATCCTTGCCGCGGAACTCAACGGTACGCAGGCCGATGCGGGTGATGCCGCCGTCAATAGGCGATTTGCCTTTCAGAAGGCGTGTTTCCACGGTATACAACACCGGCGTTTCGGGCGACCACACTAGGGGATTTTTAACCGTAAATGCTTGTTTGACCAAAACATTCTGGTTTTGAAGCACACTGACCGTGCTGCTCAACACCTTGACAATGTTGCCGTTCGGGTCGCGCAATAAATTCTGAATCTGAACTTTAGCTTGAAGGCCGTCGTTTTGCACATCCGTCTGAACCGTGATTTCAGCCGAGGAGGAAGTGAGGACGGCGTGCGCGAAGATGCCGCCGGCAGCCACCCTGCCTGCTTCGTTGGGGTCCGAAAGGTGCAGTTTGTCGGTCGTAATAATCCACGCATCGCGGTAAATGCCGCCGTGGTAGCAAAAATCGAGCTTGTTCTGGGGTTTGCCTGGCGGATAGGAAGCATCGTCGCTGTTGTCCACTTTGAGAGCCAACAGGCAGTCTTGGCCGGGCTGTGCGCCGAGTTTGGAGAGGTCCAGGCTGAACGGGAGGTATCCGCCCAAGTGTTCGAACACGAATTTGCCGTTGAAATAGACCTTGGTACGTCCCATGGCGGCTTCGAAATAGACGACCACGCGCTTTCCAGTGGAAGTTGCGTCCAGTTTGAAGTGTTTGCGGTACCACACCGGACCTTGGTAGTTGCGGCAACCACTGGCTTCGGCAGGCATGAGTTCCACCGTGTGCGGCAGGCTGACGACAATCCAGGCGTCATCCTTGAAACCAATGGCTTCGGCTCCTGCGGTATCGGCCCTTAAAAAACGCCATCCCACGTTGAAATTGCCGACTTGACGGCCGCTTCCGGGCAAATCGTAAAATCCGGCCACGGAAAAATGCCTCGCCGTTTGGGCAACTAGGCTAGTGGCCAACACGAATAATAATATGGTAACGTTTCGGCGCATCATTGAAGGTAAATTTTGGTTTGATAAAAGTCGTTTCGCTTATCATTGGCTTGGATCAGGTAAATGCCCTTTGCGAGACGACTAAGGTCAACGCATTGTTTTTGAACGCTTTGAAGCACTTTTTGCCCGGTCAAGGAATAAATTTCAATGTCCGTAGGCAGTTCGAAAAGGAGCCTTCCTTGCTGCAAAACAGGAAATTGGGTGGCTCGCTCCACCGGTTTTATTGCCGTGACCGTTCCGTTCACCTTGTCATTGATGGACGAAGCCGTCACCCCATCCACCTGCCCGTCCGGCAGACTCAGATTGCCATGCGCACCTACCGTGCACACCGTATAAACCGGTATGACACTGCGCGTTGTCGTGTCGGTGAAACTACCCGACTTGCTGAAACCCAATGCCGACCCGTTGGCAAAAATAACATAACCCTTCGCACTCGACACCTCTGTCCACTGCAATTGCTGTCCATTTTTAACCACGGCTGAAATCGAGGCCGGGCCAACTACCAAGCTTACAGGGTCGTAGGCGGTGGACGAGCCCAGCGAAGCATAGGCTGTGTTCAACTTCAAAAACGCGTTCACGTCGGCCGCCGAAAGCTGCATGCTCCATTTCTCACGTTTCGAAACATCAACTAGGGCGGTGCCGGTGGCTTTCATACTTTGGAATTCAGCCATGGAAACGGTCAAGGTATCTGCCGCCCATCGGTACCAACCAAGCGGTTTGATGTGGCTACCCAATCGGCAGTTCAAAAAGATCGAGCCGCTGGTGTTTTGCCAAGGCCTGCCTAAGTAAACGGATTCGCTGGTCACCTTGCCATCGTTGATGAGGTCGCAGTCCTTGAAAATGAAGCCGTAGTACAAGGTCTTTCCAGTTGAAAGCAAGACCGTTTGCGTCATGTCTTCCGGTGCGGTGATGTAGGAACCCCCGGAAACGCTCTTGATTTTGCATTGGTAGAAATAATTGATGCCGCCTCCGCAGATAAAGTCCGTCCCGCCTTCAATCAACGTGTTGTAGTAAAAACATCGGCGGCCCTTTTTGGGGTAATGCGTATCTTGAAAGCCTGTAAAACGGCAGTTTTTAAAGGTTTCCCGGTCGATGACATTGTACACGGCAACCGCTTGTTTGGTCAGGTACGTATTTTGTACCGTAATGTTTTCCATGTAGAAATCGGCGGCATTGACGGTGAGCGTGGCAGATTGAGGTGTGCCGTAAGTGATGTTGCTGGTGCCTGTGTAATAAGGTTTTACCATGCTGTTGTAATCGGCATAGGTAATCACGACACTGTCCCGATTCTCACCGATCAGGCTGATGACTTTGCTGATGGTCACGGTAGCCGAGCCCAGGAAGACTTTCTCATTGTACACCCCTTTTTTGACAAAGATGGTGGTACGAGTGGTTCCCGTGGGAGCCGCATTGATGGCCTCCTGAATGGTCGTATAGTTTCCGGTTCCGTCCTTGGCCACCACCAAATCGTAGACTTGGGCATGAGCGGCCAAGGAATAAATAGATAAAATCAATATTAATAGCTTCTTCATAGAAAATATTTAACGATTTACGGGCATCCAAACCGACATTTCGGTACGGCCGCGGTTTCCCCAGGCATAATACGGTATGAAACGAGCCACAATCGGTGTCGTCTGCAAAGTGACTTCCCGATACAGTTCATGGGACCAGTCGGCGCGCTTCTGAACCAGGACCTGACCTTCCAGAAATTGGATGGGGCTTCCTTCGATGTTGGTTGGAGTGGCAACCGGCTTCAAATCGTTTTTTAAGGGCAGCAAAACGTCCTGCAAACGCACGTTTGCTGGCAAATCCTTGGATTCCAGGCAATACACGATGGGGCCGCGCATCACGGCCACTTGGTTGCGGGTTTCCTCCACCAGTGGATTGGATTCCACCAGACGTACCGGCATCTCCAAATGCAATTCAATGACATCCCCCACTTTCCAGACGCGCTTCACGGAAACGTAGCTGGAGGCCGGACACCAAATGTCTTGCTGAATTCCGTTGATCCAGATGCCGGCGTCGTTGCACCAACCGGGTATGCGCATGGAAATTTGGCAGCCATTTTTGGGCACTTGGACAAATTCCAAGCGAACCTTTCCATCCCAAGGATAGGCGCTGGTTTGTTTCAGTTGAATGATGCTTCCATCCATGAGTTTGGTGTTCAGCAAATTGTCTCCGTAAAGATTGACCAGCAGGCCGTTGTTGTTCAGGCTGTAGGCGTATTGTTGGGTTTCGGCCAGGGTACGGACCGTGTTCGGCGGGCAGCAAAAACAGCGGATGTACTCCTCGCGTTTCTTGTAATCGCCTTCCGTCCAGCGCAATTTATAAGGGAAGCTGTCGGAAACGGCCAGCGGATTGGTGTAGAAATACTTCTTGCCGTCCAAACTGATGCCGGATAACACACTGTTGTATAGGGTTTGTTCCAAAACATCCATGTATTTGGCTTCGCCAGAAAGTTCGAACATGCGCCAGTTCCAAAGCATGTTGCCGATGTTGGCGCAGGTCTCGTTGTGGGCGGTATGATTGGGCAGTTGATAGGAACGGCCATAGGCCTGGTGTACCTTCTGAACCGAATCCGGAGTGTAGTTGGTGCCGTCGGGGGAAGTTCCGTCGTATAGGGCGCCGCAAGCTCCGGTAATGTACATTTTGCTGTGCACTACGTCGTCCCAGATGGAGGTCAGGCTGGACAACAGGCTGTCGCCCCCACTTTCCAGATAGACGTCGGCCACCCCAGCATACAGGTAATTGGCGCGAACGGCGTGCCCCATCGCTTTTTTCTGCTGTGTGAAGGGAATGCGGTCCTGGTTGTCGTCGGTTCCGTTCTTCACATACTTGCGGATGTCGATGAAACCTTTGGCCAATTCCAAATAGCGTGGATCGTGCGTGGTTCGGTACATTTCAATGACACCCATGTAGTGCGAGGGGCAAATGGCGTTCTGGGCAAGTTCCACGGGTGCGGTTTTGTAATAGCGGTACAGGTAGTCGGTGGCCTTGATGGCAGCGTTCAGCAAGGTCTTATCTCCAGTGGCACGGTAGTGAATGCAGGCGGCCGTCATGAGGTGCCCGAAGTTGTAGGTTTCAAAATGCAGGCGTTCGGCGAATTCAGTCGGTTTGTTGCCGCTTTTCTTGTCTTGGATCAGGGTCTTGGTGTGCAAGTAGCCGTCCGGGCGCTGGCAGGCAACCACGGTGGTTACAAACTTGTCCATCAGCGTTTTGAGCGCAGGGTCGTGGGTGATGGCATAGACCGAGCAACAGCCTTCGAACCACTTGTACATGTCCCCGTCGTAGAAGGGCGGATCCTTGTGTTCGCCCGTTGCCAAGCCGGCGGCGATTTCAAAATTGCGGAAGGCGTGGCTCAAGTCGGGATTGTTCAGGATGTCCCACATGTGCAATAACATCGTGTCTTTGCAGACGTCGAAGCGTTCGCCCCAAAAACCCTGCGGCCCCCAAACGGTGGCGTCGATGTCCATGGAGCGGATTTTGGCAAACGGGCTCGACAGGGTGTTGGTAATGCCGCGTTCGTGCACGGCAGGACCTTGAGTTTTTGGTTTGGTGGCCGCTTGCAACGGGCTAAGTACCAAGAGAAATAAAACTAGCGTATACTTCATAATTTACCAATTATCGGTTCTAAACGAGGAAACAGGCAGGCCGTTGGCGCCAAAAAGCGTTCCGATGACAAAATCCTTGAACGCGTAACGCACGGCAACAGGTTTTGGCACGTCCATGGAAATCACCACGACTTTACTTGCTGAAATCTTGGCCAATGCTTTGTGAAAAACCTTGTCCTCACCTGCCATTTCAAAGTTAGTCAATGTTTTGCCAAAAGTGGAAAGTCCCAGAGGTGCATCGTCGAAGGTCAATGTCACTTCCGAACCCTTGATCTCCATCGACTTGTATTTCGGGCTGGCAAAACCGAAACCTTTCAACCCATACGTTTTGCCCAACGCCAACAGTGCCAATCGTTCCCCCGGCAGGTTTTTGCTTCTGGGATGAATGGTCAGCGAATCTCCGCCATCCATGATCACAGCCATGCCTGAATTCGGAATCAGTGTTTCCACGTGACGTTGGACATCCCGCAAATAGGCGGAATTCACATAGCCCGAGTCCTTGAGGCCGGGATAATCAAAGGGCGCAATCTGCACATAATAAAACGGAAAATCGCCTTGATCCCAAAGCAGTCGCCAATCCTTCACCAGTTTGGGAAAAAGCCGCTCGTAGCGTTCAGGCTTCATATAATTGCTCTCCCCCTGATACCAGATGACGCCCTTGATGCCGTATCCAAGCAACGGATGCAGCATGCCGTTGTAAAGCGTTGTCGGCGTTTTGGTCTGGTTGAGAATCTTTTCGCCCGGCTTCAAAATCTTGTAATCGCTGAACTCGGCCAAAGCTTCCGGCCGCATCCATGCTTCTGCCGTGGAACCGCCGTAATTGCAGGAGATCACACCGATGGTGGCTTTAAGGTGTTGGCTCAGTGTTTTTGCGAAGAACCAGCCTGTGGCACTAAGTTCAGCCAGGTTGTCGGAAGCGGCCGGCTTCCAAGTATAGGGTTTGATGGTGTCCAACGGTACGGTGGTGGAAGCGCGGGAGACCTTGAACCAGCGTACGTTGTGCTCAGCCGCGTTCAGAATTTCCTCGTTGCTACCTTCCACCGGTTGGTCGCGGAAGCCTTGGAGCGGCATCTCCATGTTGGATTGACCGGCCAAAATCCAAACCTCGCCGATCATGACGTCCTTGATGGTGAGCGTCTGCTTGTTTTCTTTGATGATGATGCGGTATGGGCCGCCTGCCGAGGGCGTCTGTACCTTTATTTTCCAGTTTCCCTGCTCGTCGGCCACGGTCTTGTAATTCGTGAGGTTCCAGATGGTAAACACCTGAACGCTGGCGTTGGGCGTTGCTTTCCCCCAGATGGGGACTTGCATTTGTTGCTGCAGCACCATACCGTCGCTAAAGAAAAACGGAAGTTCAAGTTCGGCAAAACCGGGCAGGCAACTCACGAACAAGGCTAAAATCAGGAAGGTTTTTTTCATCACTTGGTTTTTAATAGGTATTGCGTTGGGTATTGTTGCATCTGCAACGTCATTGGCCCCAACAGGCCTGCATCCATCAAATCTCGGGTTTTTTTCCGGTATTTCCCATCCGTCCAGGTCACACGTTGAGCCTCAGGCAGCAGCGCATCGCCTTCCAATCGGTTGGCCCAGGTGTTGGTGACACGTATTTCCAAGGCATTCACGCCCTGTTGCAACGCCTTCGTCACGTCCACCTCAAAAGGCGCTGTCCAAGCGGTGCCGCACCCGATGCCGTTCACGTAGACTTCAGCCAGTTCGGCGACTTTGCCCAATTGGAGTTTGAAGATGCCTTTTTCGAGGGTTGAAAGCGTGAACGCACCCTTGTAAACAGCTGTGCCTGCATAGTATTTTATATTTTGACTTGGCTGAACGCTCCAGCTGGTCAGTGTCGGGAAAACAACCGGAGTTGCAGGCCCGCCGAATGCCGTGTCGAACTGCACCGACCATGGTCCCTGCAATCCGGGGCAATCCAACCATCGTACGGGTGGTTCTGGAAGGTTTACTGAGCTGGTGGTCAGGTGTTTCTCAAAGACGATGAATAAAGCCTGCGAGGGTGCCATTTTCAATTGACAGAAGGTCCGTTTGCCGTCCGTTGTCCAGTTCAGTAGTTCCGAAACACGGCCGTCCACGGGGTCAAACAGCTCTGGAGTGCGGCCGGAAACGCGGAAGGAAAACTCCAGATTCCGGGGCTTATTTGATTGATTGGAAAGGAAATAGAGGTCGAAATCAGTATCGGATCGGTGGCAAAAGGCAACATCTTCAAAAGCCTCCTTGCCGTTTTCACGAACTTCCATATCGCGGGGAATGCCCAACGAGCTGAAATCGTCTTTTTTCCAGGGCAGCTGCGAAGTGAGGGACAAATCCCTCGCTACGTAAGACGGCATCAAGACTGGCACTTGGTTATAACGCAACTGTTCGACCACATCCCGAACCCGCAATTCCAGATCGGCGTATGGGGTCACGCTGTCCGGTGCCAGCGGGCTGGCCAAAGGCAGTACCAAAAGGCCGTAGCTCGCGCCACCGGGCAGGTTCAGTCGACCATTTTCGGACTTGCCCAGCCTGAACAGCATGTCGGGATTGAAGGTATCGTAGGAATAGCCGCGCAAGGGATTGACCCAATCCGGAGTCAGTGCCAGATTGGCCGTATGGGTCACGCCGACAGGGCCTTCGGTCATGGGAACGCCTTTGTTTTCGAGCCTGATTCGCTCGCTTTCAACGCGTTCAGCACCGAAAATGCCGGGCAAAGTGGTCACCAAACGGTCGGGCAGCATCGAGCGGGAAGGCAGTTCGAGGCCGCCGAATACGGCGATGTCGGTGACGGGTCTGCCCAACTGCAGCAGACGCTGGCAACGCGTGATGTAGTCCATCCATGCCTTGGCAGGCTTCCACCAGGTTTGGTCGCGCTGGAAAAAGAGCCCGAGACCGTCCAGCGTCATGCCTGGCTTGCGGTCGGTGAACGGATTTTGCACGAACACATGGAACACCATCTTGTTCAGGCCGTTGGAAAATTGCAGGTCCAGCAGGCGTTTCAGGTTGGAGGGCGCATCATCCCAGGTATTTCTTAATTGGGTGAACCCTTCGGCCAGCACCAAATTTTTGCCGTAGATGTGCGCGCCCGAGATGGCGTCGAGCATGTCGTTGGGCTTGTCGTGCGTGGGGCTGTCGAGCCAGAATTCGCCCATGGGCAAATCGACGGTGCCGAAGTGCAGCATGCCGTCGCTCATCATGGTGGGGGCCACGCTTTCGGCACTGACCTGCAGGCCTTTGGCATGGGCGTTTTCAGTCATGATTTTGAAAAAGACGTCTTTGAGCAATTCGGCCTGTGTTTGGCGGACGTCGCGAAGGACTTGTTCGGATTTGGCGGAGGAGACCATGGGCACGCCGGCCATGACGGGGAGCCAAGGTTTCAAATTGTAACCGCGGCGTTGGGCGAATTCTTGGGCAAAGTTGGGCGACCAGTTTTGGCTGCCGCATTCCCAACTGTCTATATGCAAAACGCTCAACACTTTACCCACGTTTTCAGCACCTATTTCCGAGCATATTTTTCCAAACCAACCATCAAATTGCTTTTGCACAGCTTCGGGGTTGAACTTGTCGCATTCGAGCCCCGCTCCTGCCCCGCCGGTGGCATTGGTCAGTCCGGTCGAGGTGTGGCCGATGCGCAGGATGGTCCACAAACCTTTAGGTGCCTTCCAATTCAGTTGTCCATCTTTGCTCATAAAACTGCTCACATCAATGAAATCCTCTTCTTGCAGGCAGTTAAATTGTTTTGTCGTGGCTGAACTCACCCGCCAGACACTCCCGTTCTTGCCCTCGAACTGATCAATTTTGGGTTCAGCCGAGGGGTAAATGCCGTTGACTTTCAGCGTGGGTTTCCACTTGGCGTTATCGTTGTCCTCGGCTCCGGGGGTGGTGCCTTCCTTGGTCCAGGTGAACCGCAAAAACCGCGTTTTGGTAGCGGGAACGGCGTGTGTGACATTGGCCGCCGTGTTCTGCCAGCCGTGGCGGGGAGGCTCCAACTTCACGACAAAGCGAAAATGCACCCCGTCGTCGCTGGCTTCCACCAAAAAGCGGTGGCATTGGAGGACCGTTCCGTTTACTTTGGTCACGATGGAGCGGCAGGTAAAGGGTTTGGCGTATTCGTACAGGATGCTCACGGGGTTTTCGCTTCGGAAGGTGCCCGATTTGGTCTCGTCGGCCAGATTACTCAAGTCGGTCGTATCTCCTGACACTGAAATTTGCTTAGGCAAGGGCGTTTTTTCAACAGCCTTGTACGCGAAAACCGCCACATCCTGGTAGTAGCCTTGAACCGTTTCTGGTTGTTTCAAGCTGTATTTCAGCGTCTTGCCGCCTTTTAAAGTGACTGAACTCCAGACCAGCTTCTGCATGGATTGCTCCGGCGTGATCCAGGGACCGCCGGCCAGTGCGAATCCGTCCGAAACGTGCATGGCCAGTTTTAAATGGCGTTTTCCGGCTTCCTGCACGGCATACTTGACCAACGCAAACCATTCGGGCGAGAGCGTTTCCACGGCAGGCTCGAATTTGGAGGGATTTTCAGTACCGCGGATGGCAAACAAAAAGGCACCGCCCAACCCTGCTTCCTGCATCGCCTGCAAATCGGCTTCGATGCCTGCTTTGGACACGCAACCGTGCATCCAGTACCAGTAGCACCAAGGCTTGGATTGCTCCGTTTCGGTCTGGAACGCGTCACGAACCGTCGTTCCAGCCTGGGATAAGGTTGAAACTGCCAAAAACAGGAGCAGCAGGAGTTTTTTCATGGCTTAAAAATTCAACCAGATTCGGCCCTTTTGAGGCCCATACACCCACTTGGCCTGGGCGGACGGTCCGTTCAAATCGGTGGAATTCACTTTGTTGCGCACGGCCGGAATCACCTTCAACACAGCGATGCCGCTTTGTGGAATCGTGTACAGCAAGGCATCCCTGCCATCTCTGGGCGTATAAACCCCTAGAAAACTGTCCGGCGTTCCGTTCGTGAGGCCGAAATGCCCTTCGGTGGTGCTGAAATCGACCCAGTTCCAGTTGCTGAAATAGCCCTTGAATTCCGGATAGGTGAAGCTTTCTGCCGGAATCGGGTCGTTGTAGTCGGTTTTCCAGACACCCAGCGTGGGTCCTTGCAGGCGGTTCTGCCATACCCGATACGGCCCGTTGCCCAACCAACGTTTGGAAAGCATCTGACTTTCGGGGTATTCGAATTTGATGCCCATCAGTTCCACCACGCCGTCGTAACGGTATTCGTAGTCGAGGCAGATGCTTCCGTCGTTGGAGAAAGTCCAGACGGCCTCGTTTAAATTTCCAAAATAGTTAGCTTTGAGAACCACCTTGTCCGCTTGTTCATCTACGGAGAAGTTTGTCAACGTGCTGGTTCCCGAAATGTCGGCATAAATGCGCTCCTTGCTCTTGGCTGCCGGATCGTCGTGGTTGTAGAATACATCCATGGAACGGTCGGCTCGGCGAGTGGCAATGAAGCGGGGGCCTTGACCGAAGGAAAGGGGCTTTCCGGTTCTGGTCACCGAAACCAATTCACCGGTTTTCAGGCTAAATTGCAGCGTCGTATTTCCCTGATTTACAATGCAGGTCTCGACTGTTTTAGAGACGGTCGGTTTCGGTCCGACGATGACTTGCGGCAGGTCGGCTGGCTTGTCCACTGCCCAAGACCAAGTCCAAAGTTCGTTGCCGGTCGCATCCAGCGCTGTCAATTGCAAGGCGTCCGCAAATTGCCAATTCACGGGCAAGTCCAGCTTCAGTTCACCGGTGGAGTGTGGTGCCAGAGAAGGTCCCTGCAGTTTTCCGCTGTACAAAACCGTCTGTGGCGCTTTCGTTTCCGTTGCTTTGGCAAATTTCACCGTTTTCCATTCAAAACGACATTGATCCAAATTGATGAAATCGTACCGGTTCTCCACCACGAGCTTGCCGTCGAAATTCACATTCAGCAATGGTTTGACTACTTGTACCGGCGACCAGATTTCCTTGACCGAAAAATAGCTGCCTTCTTTTTCATGATGTGGCCCAACAATGCCGTCGGCAGCATAATTGCCACAGTTGTCGATCTTGCCGTTCTGGTCGGTACGGATTACGCCTTCATCGGCCAGCACCCAAAGGAAACCGCCAGCACAACGCGGATGATTCCGCATAATTTCCCAGTAATCGTACAAACCTGCACCGTGGCCGCCGTCGTAGAGGCCGTGCAAAAACTCGGTGGGCATGAAGATTTCCGGTTTTCGGAGGTATTCCTGGGTTTCGCCATACGAGCGGTAATGCATGGTTTCGAAGCCACCGAAATTGCCTTGCGGGTGTATTAATGGCCGTTTTTGGAAGTCCCAAACTGCGAATTCAGCATCCAACTCTGTATTCCAGCCCCCTTCGTTGCCGTTTGACCACCAAATCACGCTGGGATGGTTGGCATCGCGGCTCACCATCTCACGGACCAACTGCTTGCCGGTTTCCGTGTCGTAGTGCTGGTGCCAGCTGGCTAGTTCAGTCATTACATAGAGACCGAGTTCGTCGCAGGCATCCAAAAATTCGGGGTCGGAAGGATAATGCGAGAGGCGGACGGCGTTCATGTTCATGCTCTTGATAAGCCGCACATCGTCGTAATTGGCTTGTTTGCTGAGGGTTCGGCCAGTCTCGGGGCGAAAGCTGTGGCGGTTCACGCCTTTGATCAAGACCTTGCTGCCATTGATGTAAAGTCCGTCTCCCGGTCGTACTTCGATGGTGCGGAAGGCAAAGCGTTCGGTCACCACGTGTTTCACGGTGGAGCCGTTTTTAAGGCTGAACCGTATGTTGTAGAGGTTGGGGGTTTCAGCCGTCCAGGGTTTGATGCCGGTTAGCGAACCTGCTAGAGAAACCTTGTCGCTGCCGGCGCGAACTGTATCTTCGAAGAGACAACCGACGGGTTTGCCGTCCAAGGTGCATACTTGTGCTTCCAAGGAATAGGCTCCATCCAAAGCTGTTGTGAGATTGACTTCTGCCTTGAAGGTTCCGTCCGCCTTGGCGTCGATGCTCACGCGGTCGATGCCTTGGGCGGGCAAGGCCTCGATGAACACCGGGCGGAAGATGCCGCCGAAGTTCCAATAATCGGCCCTGCGTTCGGCCATGTTCACGGTGGAATTCGCGGATTCCTTGCTCACCGTGACTTCTAAGACGTTGTCCTTTTTGCCGAAATAGACCCGGTCGGACACATCGGCCTTGAAGCGGTAAAAGCCGCCCTGATGCAGTTTCACGGCCTTGCGCTGGTTGAGCGTGGCCGAACAGTCCGTCATGACGCCGTCGAAGACCAGCCGGATGAGACGACCTTCCCATTCAGCAGGCAGGCGGAAGGTGTACTTGTACAGCCCTTGTTCCTTGGCAATGCCGGGAGGATCGGCTTTGCCGTAAAAGGGCATGCCGTATTGGTAGGTGCCGAAACCCTGCAGTTCCCAGCAGGAGGGCACCGCGATCTTGGTCCACTCCCCTGCCCGACGGCCGTCCGTGCATTGGAAATCCCATTTCACGGCATCGTCTGAACCGTGTCCGGAAAGGTATTGGACCTGTGTTTCAGGGCTGAGCGGCGCTTTCTGGGCGGAAACGGCCAATGCAGCCATAAGGAATAAAAAAAGTATGTTTTTCATTTAATGGGATTAAATGTGATGTTCAAGCTATAAGGTTTCGCTTCCGGAGCGTATTTTTTAAGGACGCCTGGTCCGCAGCTGCTGTTGCCCAAACCGAGTTGGAAGGCATCCAGCGAGAGTACCACGGCTTGGCGCGGTTCCAATTCCCAGGTATGTTTTGCTTGTTCCAAATCCTGGACGGTATAATGCAGGGCGGAAAAACTCATTGGGGCTTCCGAGCTAATTTTGAGCCCCTTGCCCTTTGAGTCTGTCAAACTCAACCAACGCACACCCTCCTTGTTGCCGCACTCCTGCGGCCGCGGATAAGGCACGTATTGTTCGGTGACGGTGCTGTTCCAAAGGCCAATCGGCGTGCAATCCTTGCGGTCGGCATAGTTTTCCCAAGGACCGTTTCCATACCACTGCAAATGCTCAAGGTCGGAAGCCAGTTGCAGGGCAATACCCAAACGTGGAAGCACCGGCAGTTCAGCCTTGGGTTCAAAAAGATTTTTAATCGTTAGCGTTCCGTCCCCATAAACCGTGTATGTAGCATGGTGCACGAACTTTCCCGAATAATCCACCAACACTTCAAACGAAAAACGGTTGCTGGATTTTTCCAAAACCGCAAAGCCCCTCAGTTTCGATTTCAGCCCATCCAAACCAGCCGCTTTCCAGTCCTTAGCCAACCAGTTGCCGAACCCTTTGTCGTTGTCTGTGTAGGCCCGATAGGCTTGAAAGACAGGCCCTTGAACCAACAATTCGCGACCACCGACTTTCCACGAAGTCATCACGGAGGCATTTCTTACAAACTTCATGCTGAAACCCACGCCGGAGACCATCAAGTTGGAATCTTTTTCAACCACTTGGAGGGCAGCATCATAGCCATGATCCTGCAACACTTCTGAAAGGACGGGGCCCTCCAGTTTGAACGATTCGAAACCCAGTTCAAAACCCTTGTAGGCCCAATCCTCGTGGTTTCTCAAATGCAGGCTCACCCTCAAATACGACTCCGCGGTGACCGGCTTGACCGGAATCTTCACCACCTCGGAGGCACCGGGCAGAATGGATGGCAACCGAACCGTGCCCGAATCCAGCGTTTTCCCGCACGATTCCACCTTCCAGCGACATTCGTACACCGACAAATCGTAATATTCCAGGTGGTTGGTGAAACGTACCGCCACACTGCCCGGCTTCAACGAAACGCCTTCCATGCGGAACGGTTGGTATATTTTCTTGACCTGCCAATACTTGGCGCTGTACGTGCGGTCGGAAAACACCACGCCCTTTTCCGAAAACGGTCCCGAATTCGGTTTGTCGCCGAAATCGCCACCATAGGCAAAATACGGTTTCCCATTGGCGGCGGTGCGGCGGATGCCCTGATCCACCCAATCCCAAATGAAACCGCCCAACATGCGGGGGTTCGAGTACATTTCATCCCAATATTCGCGCAAATTACCAAGTGCATTGCCCATGCAGTGTGCGTACTCGCTGGTCATGACGGGGCGCGTGTCGCTGTTGTCACGTGCTAGGTCCAGCAAGCGCTCCCAGCGGGCATTCTCCGCGCGTTCCGAAACCGAATCCCCTGCTTTTGGCGGATTCAGGTACTCATCCATGGTCTTGGGGTAGAAACGGCTGATCACATCCACGGCTGCGGGATCTTTTTCAACGCTGGAAGCCGCACCCATTCTAAACTCCTTGCCCTTGCCCTGCGCACCCTCATAATGGATGAGCCGCGTCGGGTCGTACGCCTTCAGCCAGGCGGCCGTGGCGGCGAAATTCGGTCCCCAACCGGCTTCGTTACCCAACGACCAGAAAATGATGCAGGGATGGTTTCGGTCACGAACGGCCATTCTTATGGTCTTGTCCATAAAAACTGGAGCCCATAAAGGGTTGGAAGCCAATTGCCCACGCAAGCCGTGTTCTTCAATATTGGCCTCATCGATGACGTAAAGCCCGTAATGGTCACAAAGCTCATACCACCTCGAATCGTTGGGGTAATGAGAGCACCGCACGGCATTGATGTTGGCCTGTTTCATGAGCTTGATGTCCTGAACCATGCGTTCAGTCGATAAGGTATGACCGAAATCGGGGTCGAACTCATGCCGGTTCACCCCACGCAATTTAATCGGTTGGCCGTTGACAAGCACTTGTCCACCACGCGATTCGACGGAGCGGAAGCCCACGCAGGTGTGCATCATCTCCACCACGCCCCCTTGTGGATTCTTCAGCGACACCACCAGTTGGTACAGATTGGGGGTTTCAGCCGTCCATTTGCCGGGAGAACTCACATAAGCGGACATCCATGCGTATGCGGGCATGCCCCGTTGCGGCGTGCGCTGGTTCAAAACGGCGGATTTGTGCGCCTTGTTCAAAACGGGTTCGGCATCCTGTTGCAACGGCTTGTCCAAAACCATCCGCCCGTTGACGTCAAAAAGCGAAGCCTCCAAGGTCCATCCGGCCAAGTCGCTGTTGTTGAAAACCTCCAAATCCGGATTGATTTGAAGCGTGAAATTCTGATATTGAGCATCGGGAATGGTACGCACGCCCAAATCCCGAATGCGCGCCTCCGCTGTGGAATAGAGACAAACGTCTCTGTAAATGCCACTTAGCCGCCACATGTCTTGATCTTCCAAATAGCTTCCATCGCAATATTTGTAGACTTCCACCGCAAAAAGATTCTTGCCCGGTTTCAAAAAGGCCGTCAGGTTGAATTCCGTCGGCTCCATACTGCCCTCGCTGTACCCCACGCGTTGGCCGTTCACCCACAGGTAAAAGGCTGAACTCACGCCTTCAAAGCGGATGAACACCTGCCGGTCGCTCCAATCGGAGGGCAATTCCACCCATTTTCGGTACGAACCCACCGGATTGCGTTCCTTGAAAGTCGTATAGGCTGAATCCGGGGCCGAGGTGACCCGGGGCGGATCAATCTGGAACGGATAGCCGGCGCTGATGTAAATGGGCGTGCCGTACCCTTTCATCTCCATGTTGGAAGGCACCGCCAGCTCTTTCCAGGCAGCGTCGTCAAAATCGGTCTTGAAAAAATCGAGCGGCCGTTGCGACGGTTCAGGCACCCAATGGAAGCGCCAAATCCCGTTCAGCGACAGCTGGTACGGATTCGTCGTGGCGTCGTGTATCGGCTGAACGCAATTGGCCGTCATCCCTGCGAAGGGGATAAAATCCGCCCGCGCCGGCTCCCGATTGATTTCGTTCACGGACACGTTTTCCCAGTCGGGCTTGTCCCCGGCTTGCATCGGCTGCAACAGGCAAGCAGCTACCAAAACCAATCCCATCCGCATTTTCATAACTTATTGAAATATAAGTGCATCCAGTCCCAAACCGACTGCGTTGTCCGAACTCAAAATCACCTTGTAATGCCCGGCATTGATGATAACATCCGTCGTCGTGCTCAGGGTTTTCATCTTATCAGCTCCAGGAGGGAAGCTGATCACATCGTTTCTTAAAAGCCTTCCGTCGGCCGCCACCACTTGAATGCGCATGTCCACCGCTTTCTCACTGTAGTTTACATATCTGAACCGTAGGTTGTAGACACTTGCCAAGCCAGGCGAAACCGCCCACTCCAGGGAAACCGAACCGGGCTTTTCAACAGCCTCCAGTGTTCGTTCTCCAAACGTCTTGATGCTGAAAGCCCCCTTCAATACCGCATTTTCCGCTTCCAACCGCACATCAGGCCGCTGTTCCGGCTGCTCCATCGTTACGGCAACCTTGCTCTCCAAGGTCAACGAACCGGGTTTGGCAGGTTTCATCGCATGGTCCGCGCTCGCTATCGCAATGGCTGAAATCACGGCCTGTCCGGCCAGCACGCGTGGAAATTCAAGCTCCAATTCATTCCCGCACAACTCGACCGTGAACGATTTCTTCAGAGCGCCGTCGTGCCCGGCTTCCCTCCAAATGTCCAGGTCTTTCAAAACGGTCACTCCGTCCACCGACACGTCAAACACCCGCTGCCCCTCACAATCGACGTTGCTGCCGGTGCCGTACCAAGGCTCGGTAAAATAGAGTTCCACCAAATAAGTGCCAGGAGACACCGGAAATTTGTAATTCAATTGGTTCGTGCCGTATCGGAACGTCTGGAAAAGTTTTGGATCCGCCGTGCCAAAAATGGGGTCGCTGGTATAGCGCTGGCTGGCATAAAACGGCTGCAATCCGCTGAACGACTGCGCCCAGGAACGGGAGCCCCAAGCGTTGGAATCGGAATCGGCCAACGCCTTATCTTCCATCCAACGTTGTTTGTGCGAATCGATGTAATCGTTGCCGCCACAATTCACGCGGTAGATATAATGGTATCCTTTTCGACCAAGTGTCGAAACAGGCTGCAAATTCAAATGCTTCCGTTGCAACACAGGGCTCTTCAACGGTTTTGAGGCAGGCAAGTTTTCCAGCACGATCTCATCCTCCACCACAGCCCTACCGCCCTTGTATCCAAAGGATTGCAACGTATTGCATGTCACCGGCACCCCGTCCCACTGGAAATGCGTTCCGATGCCGTTCCGCTTCCTAAAACCCAAACTGACCATTCCGTTGAACAGTTCCACCGAGTCGCAGTTCGAAAAAACGATGAGACTATCCTTCAAACCCGGAGTTTTCCATCGATCCGGCCAGGTATGCGACACGATGTACACCATCGGTTCCTTGCCGTAGTTGCTCAGATACAGATAATACGCATCCACTGGCTCGCCCCAGGACGTAAGCAGGCCCTTGTTGTTGAACGGCCCCACCCGGTCGATGTCTCGCACGCCCTCGTCGTTCTGAACGCGCCCCGGATTCTCGTGCGAGTTGAACACCCAGAGAAATTGGCCGCAGAGGCTGTCTTTATGGAGTTCAGCCAAGCGAATTTTCTTTTCGAGGAGTTGTCCCATTCTATCTTCGCTGAGGACGCCCTTTTGGACGAAACCACCCTCGGTGTGCAATCCGATGCTGCGAAGTGCACCGTACTCACCATTCAAAAGCTGCTGCTTGAGCTCGTTTCCGTAGTTGTCCGGGTTGCCGCCGTAAGTGCCCGACCAATTCTGTACCACGTCCCAATCCGTGCCCGTCCCGCCGTTGCAGGTGGTGATGAGCCGTTGGTCGGAAGCTGTCGGGTCGAGCTGTCGAATCAGAGCCGAACACTCCTTGGCGAAATCAATGGGGAGCGAGCTTTCGTTCTGCAGTCCCCAAAGCATCACGGACGGGCTGTTGCGCCGCTCGATGACCCATTCCTTCAGCAGGGTTTTGAACGCCTCCCTGAACGTCGGCGTGTCGTACCAGATGTGCGCCGAAAACTGCGTCCATTGCAGCACGCCCGTTTCGTCCCAAATCTTCTCATAAAGCAGATTATGCGGCTGATGCCCTTCGCGGAAGGCATTGAATCCGGCCGCACGGATCTGGTTGGTCCTGGCCCGAATCTGCTCCTCCGAAAATGCATGGCTCAAGCCGTTCAGGTTTTCATATTCGCAGACACCGTTGATGAACACCGGTTTCCCGTTCACCAAAAACCGTCTGTCCTTGCTGTTCAGCGGCCATGAGAACGTACGGAAACCGTAGGTCGTTCTTTCCTCATCGATGACCAAGCCGTGTTTCTTGACCAAGGTCACCATGGTATATAAAAAGGGTGATTCCGGCGACCACAACGTAGGCGCCTTGCTCAACTCGCAACTGCCTTTGAGCACCTGTTCCTCACCCGGCAACAGCAAGATCGTATCCACCCTGCGCGCCACCTGAATCTCGAATTGCCCGACCAGTTTGCTCACCACTTCGACCGTTTCCGGATACGTTCCGTAGTTTTTCACCGTCGTCTCCACCTGCAACGTCGCACCGTCTTTTCGAATGCTTCCCGCCGAGTTCCACAAATGCACTCCGAATGGCTGAACCCTGACTTCATCGGTCACATACAGGCTCACCGGCCTGAATATGCCCAACGGCTGCGAGCCTTCGGAAAATCCGCTCTCGTTGGAGCAACCACCGCAAATCCAAGGCAAATCGGTGATGTAAGCCGGGTGTTCCGCCTTGACTTTCAATTCATTGGCAACGCCAGGTTTGATCTTGTCCGTCACATCGATGGTGAACGTCGTTCGGCCTCCACGATGAGCGCCCACGCTGTCCCCGTTCAAATAGACGGTCGCGTACGAGCCCACACCTTCAAAAAACAAAAAATACCGCTTGCCGTTTGCAGGCGCCGTAAACGTTTTGCGGTACCAAGCCGTGCCGTGCAAATTGCCGTGTTTCAGCCTTCGGTAACCGTAAAATTCATCCCAGTTGTGCGGGACCTGCACTTCTTTCCATCGCGCATCCGGTTCGTCCAGTTTGGAGAGCCAAATACCATTCAAATCCAACTTCGGACGAAAAGAGCTTGTTTCCGGTTTCGGAAATCGCAGCTGGCCAACGCCCAAATCCTTGGAAGTGGCCACCGCAATGCCCCGTTGGTCTGCCTGATCCACCGCACAGTAAAAATGATAGACCACGCCCTTCCATTTTACCACACAGGATTTATGCGCGAACTTGTCGTCGTACTTCTCGGACGAAACGATGAGCGGCGCTCCCGTCCAGTCCGTCCAATGCACCAAATCGTAGGAGCAGGCGAAATTATTGAAACTCGGATTCGGATTTCCCGGTCGGAATGCCGAAAAATAGAACATCACATACAAATCACCCATCTTTTGGATCCAAGCATCGCCCGTGATGCCCCCTTCGTGGTTGAGCACCGGATTGCCTCTGAACCGTTTCCAATGCAGCATGTCGTCCGAAAGCGCCACCCCGATGCGTTCGCCCTTGACCTTGGTGTCCAGATTCACGCCACCGGCGTTGTAAAACATCACGAAGGGCTTACCGAACCTCAACGACTTGTCCCAAATCACGTTGCTCTTGTACTGTGTCAAGCTTTCCCACCAACCGTTGTCCTCATCCTCGGGGGACAAAACGGGTTTCGAATAGGTGGTCCAATCGTGTGCCACTGTTATATTTGAAGTCGTTGATGCAACACCTACCTTCAACATGCCCGACTCATAACCGGTCGCTTCCCCACCGATGTATGACAGCCAATGTTTGCCGGCAAATTTCGCTGCCTTGTACTTGCCACCCCAATCCAGGTCGATCAAACTGATGTAGCCGCCCCGTTGATTCTTGTCCCAGCCTTCCTTGCCAAATGAAAGTATTTTACCCAACGTATTCCAATTCAACAAATCGTCACTTATGGCCAACCAGGTTTCATAACCTCGGCCATCGAACACCAAATAGCTCATGTACCAATGCTTGCCCTCGCGGAAAACAGTAGGACAATCCATCTTGTGGAGATTGTCTTGAGGAGCCCTCACCAAACCATATTTATACGGTGTGCGCACTTCTTCAAACACTTGACGCATCCGCTCAGCCGGGACCTCGGTTCCGGCAAAGGCAGTCAACGTTAGACTGAAAAGTACGATGCTCCAGATTCGTTTCATCAGAAAAACAGCCAATCAATGTTCGTTTTTTCACCCAAGCCGGCATCCCTGGGCGTGATGGCTTTAGTGCCGTCTATAAACCCCAGAATCAGCACATTGCCTTGTGCTATCTTAAGTTCATGTTCACCTGCCGGATAGGTGTACGTGTGTACATTTACCGGTGGCTGCCCGGCTATCTCCAATGCCTTGGTCAGCTTAACTTCCGCCTGGCCGAATTCATTGGCCGAAGCGTCCGTCTCCAATTTGGGCGCATAGGCATAGTTGGAGCTCACCGAACTGAAATAACCCACCAACACCGAAACCGGTTTCAAACAAGAGAACTTGACGATGGTGGGATTCGTTTTCTGCGACTCGTAATTAAACCGCAAACCTTTTAGATTCTTAAGTTCCTCCGCATATTTCAAAATCTTGGCATCCTTTTCCACAAAAACATTGGGCGCCTCATCCAGTGTGACGAGCGGATACGAACACTGCACTTCGGCCGGTAGCAACGGCTGAACCAACGGTTTGAACGCATTCGGTTGCTTCAGCCCCGCCAAATTCCGGTCGAAATTGGTCCGTTCATCCGTAAACATCGGCAAGAGTTCCAGCCAAGTCTTGTTCTTTCCGTCGTCCCCACCGATGGGCAATCGGCGTTGCCGAGTCTGCATGCTGTTGGCATACAGGTAGGTATCCTTGGTCAGGTCAACCAAGGCTTTATAATCCTCGAGCGATTCCTCCAAAAACGGTCTGGCTTTGTCCAAATCGCTCAGATCGTTGGAATACGTGTAACGGAGCACCAACGCGGCCGCCTTGACTTTGGCGTTCATGCACTTGGCGAAAGCACGGTAGGCTCGGGCATCGTTCAGCAGCCGGGCAAACTCCGCAGACTTGACTCCGGTCACGGACTCTAGGGCCTGCACCGCGGCAACACCATGGTTTTCAGCCTCCAGAGCCAACTGAACCGGATTCTCGCCAACATGCGGCTGATTGTTCCATTCCTTTTGCACCCACTCTGCCAAATGCTCGCCTGCCGGTCCGCAGGAAGCGAAAAAGTCGGGATAAACCGTCCAACGTTCCGGATTCACCAGTTGCGTCATGAACGAACCGAGCAAAAACGTCTGTCGGTTTCCCTCCGTGATGGCCAGCTTGCGCGTTAGTTTGGGCGAGATTTCACCCATTTCCTCATATCCTTTCAATATGGCTGAACCCTGTCCCGGGCAGCCGTAGGTCTTTTCCAGTTCCTTGCTCCAGTAAGCGATTTCAGCCGTACGGTCCCTGCCCTGCTTCCAGGCGTATCGGGCCCAAGCTTCGTACCACATCTTGTCCCGATCCATCTCCAACAAGCGCGTATCGGCCTTGTCCGCTGTGTACGGCCAGTCCCAGTACGACGCCTGCGGATACAAATGCAGGCCGTTGGCTCCGTGCACCGCATGCATGGCACCCACCGCTTTCTGGATGAAATCGGGCGAGCTCCAACGGAACGGTTCCAAATTGGCCAAGATATGTACATTCTCCACATGCGTGGTGCCCAGTTCAGACAACGCCTTATGCTCGGCAGACCAAGGGCCACCCGGCTCATACGTGCAGAGCGACTCCCCGTTGTATTTGTTCATGGTGAACAAATTCTTGTAAATCGGCTTGGCGGCGGCCATCACCATCGCGCAATTCGTATCGTGTGCCCTAAGAATGATGGGAACCTCGTCCGTACGGTTCAGCAACGCCAAACCATCTTTCACTCCTGGCAAAATGGTCTTTGTAAACCATTCCACATCGTCCTCGTAAGTATTGATGGCCTCACCCAGACAAACCAGCAGGCCCACGTTGGGGTATTTCCGGATAAACTCGGCGATGGATTTCCGCGTATAATCCGAAACGATGGAGTTTATGGGCGCGTTCCTGTCTTGCGTCTTGATGCCGTAATGCTCAGCAAAGGGCTTGGAAACGATGATGTTGTAGAACATTTGGATCACCCAGATGCCTCGTTTGTCGGCTTCCTTGGTGAGAAAGGCAAACATCTCCTCATTCTTGCGGAAATCCTCGTCGCTCACTTCCACCGCGAAGGGATAGTCTTTCAACTTGACCAACGAAGCGAACGGATGCCCGTTCCAGAGGTACATGGAGTTCATCCGGTTCTCCACCAACATGTCCAAATACTTGATCCACAGGGCCTTGTCATAGAACCACGGAAACGTTTCCGGCGTGTAGGGATATTCATAAACCGTTCGGCCAGGCAAATAATACGGCTTCTGCATCCCGATGCACGACCCACGAAGTACCATTTCAGGCTGGTCGTCCAACGAAATCTCAAACGGCAGCACACCGCCGTTTCTAACGCGTTCAGCCAATTCCAAACAGGCATACAACGCACCGCTGGCGTCCATGCCCCGCAACACATACGTATTTTTTACCTTCCTGATGGAAAACCCTTCCTTATGAAACGCTTGGCTGAACTCCAACTTCAACTTCTTGCTGGCTGAAACCAAAACTGCATCCTGAGCCGAACCGATGAGAATACGAAGTCCATGACCTTTAAGCGAGCGAACAGACGTATCCGACTGAACCGTATAACCAACCCCTTTCAACGCCGCTTCCAACTTCTCCGCGCCGAAACGCACCCGTGCAGAAGCACCGACCGGAGTCAATACCGTCACATTTCCGGCCGCCCAGAGGGAAACCGAAAACAAAACGACCAGCAGCGTTGTCAGAATCCGTTTCATAAGGTCACCGTCACTTCTTGTCCGTTTCCAACAATGGGCAAACGGAACAAACCGCTTTCCACCTTTTCCAATTTCCCGTTCGTCGTTTTGGGTTTCTTAGCCTTGACAAACAAATATCCCGAACCTTCCGAAGCCGTTACCCGAATGGTTTTCAAATCCTTATACACCTTGATGTCACCGTGTGGCGTGGGAACAGATCCCTCCATCCACTTCAAATCACCCAGTTCGGGACGGATCTCGAAGGTTGCATAGCCGGCTGCCGTCGGTTTCACTCCCAAATAATACTTGCCCAACAGGTAAATCGGACTGGCACCCCAAGCATGACACAGGCTTTTCCCATACGGGCGATTGTACATGGCCAAGTGTTCCGTGCCTTTTTCCTGCGGATTGTATTTTTCCCAAAACGTCGTGGCGCCTTCCTGCAGCATGCCGCCCCAGTAATTGCGCATCTCCTGCAGCACATAGTTGGTTTCACCCATGGTGCACATGGCTTCCAGTTCGTAATAGCGCATATAAGGTGTCGAAATCTTTTGGATGTTGTCGTTCAAAATCACTTTTTCCTTGACACCCTCTTTCTGCTTGTCGGTTAGGTAGTTAAAAAATATCGCGAACATGTTGGTGTAGCGCGTTACCGTTCCATCGCTCACGCCATTCACCTTGTTGTGGATGAAAGCACCCTTGCCTTTGTCCCAGAAGTCTTTCATCAGGATGGTCTTCACATTCAGTGCCAAGTCGGCGTATTGCTGGCTTTCGCTCGGTTTGTCCAATAGATTGGCGCACAAAGCCATGGTTTCCAGACTTCTGCAATAGAGCAACTGCTCAAAACTGACCTCCCCTTTTTTATCCATGGGCTTGTCCGCCCAGTCGATGAAGATCCAATCGCCAGCCTGACCTTCCAGCAATCCGCGGCTGTTCCGGCGCGCCAAGATCCAGTTCATCATCGATTGCATGCGCGGATACATCAAACTGATGAACTCCTTGTCGCCGGTGTACATGTAGTAATCGTACAGTCCCAAGAACCAATAAAAGGAATAATCCATAATGGTGTTGATGTGCCCGCTTACAGGGTCCTTGCCGCGCAACAGCATCAACGTGCGTTGTACCGTGGGGTTGTCGTTGAACAGGTAATAATTCATCTGAAAACTTTGATACGCATCGCCCGACCAAACCCAGCGGTCCCGTTTGATGCCGTCGATGAAGAACTCGCGCGAAGTGAGCTGCAGCGTGTAGGCCGCCACGTTCCAAATGTGATTGATCAGTGTATCGCTGCATTTGAACGAACCCTTGTACGTCAAGGGGTTGAATTCATACTTCATGTCCACGCTACCGAAAGCCAAATCGCCTTCCGTTTCAATGTACAAATAACGGAAAGCCTTGGAGGTGGTGAGCAACAGTTCGCCTGTCGCGTCCGCCGTGGCATCCACCACGTCGAGCAACTCGCAATGTTGTGTATCCATGGCTTCCTCCTTCGATTCTCCGTAATAAATATGAATTTTACCCGTACCGGTCAAACCGTGGAAAAACGGGAATCCGAACGTTTCCTTCCCAAAATCCACCAGCAAGCCGTTATTGACTTTCACCGCCGAAACAGGCGACATGGGCAACGTGGGCAAATGAAACTTGGAAGGCGCATTCTCCGGCAAATTGAAGTTCCAACTCCCCGCCGGCAGATACGTCGTGCCAGACTTGTCGGATGCCTTGCCAGACGCGTCGATCCATTCCTTGTCCTCAAACGTGGTTTTCCATGCCGGCCCCGTCTGAATGGTCTTTCCATCCACAAACAGCGCAGGCACTCTATCCAGGCTGAACACTTTGATGTTGAGCTGATGCTTTCCTGCCGGAATCACCATCGAGGAAGGCATCCCTTGCTGAAACGCTCCGTCCAGCTTCACGTTGTACTTGCCCTCCGCCTGAATCGTAATGGTCTCATCCTCCGTCGGATTCACTTCGGTCGAAAACTCCACCATGGGGTAATGCGTATCGACTTTCCAAAACGGCGGGAAAAACGTGCCGCGCTCGGTGCGTCGGTTTTGCAAGTCGTTTCCCAACCAGATTTCGTAATCGCCAGGGTACCAAATCCAGGTGGCGTTCTGAGCAACAAGCGACAGAAAGGGCAGTACTAACAGCAAAGTCAGGAGAAGCTTTTTCATACGAAACATATTTTATGGTTTTTTGTTTTCCAATCCGGCATGTTTTTTGATTTCGGCAGAAACCTGCGGCCCATTGTTCTCAAACTGAATCAATCCTGTTTGGTTGAACCCGAACTTGGCCTTGTCCGTCCAATTGTTTTTCACCACCAGGTACGAACTTGCCTCATCGAGGTAAATCCGATAGTCGGTGGTATCCATGGCATACTCCACAGTGGGCACGCCGTAAACGCAGTTTTCTGAAATGACCGTTCCGGGTTGCGCCGACAATGTATAAATGCCACCACAACTATAATTATGTTGGCCGAAATCGTGGATCAAGTTGGCATGGATCGTGTTGTTCCGCATGCAGTTGATGGTTCGTGTCCAGCCCCAACCAACGCTGATGCCGCTGTACGAGAGGTTCCGCAATTCATTGTGCTCAAACGTGACATCCCATACGAAACCGGCAATCATGCCGCAGCAACCCCAATACTCATTGGCAACGTCATCCACCAAATTATTGCTGATCAGCATGTTCTGAGCGAGCTCCCGTTGATCGGTCGGATCGTAGGGCAAATGTGCCTCCACTGGAGGGTCCGAAAACTTCCCGACCACCAGCCCGCTTCCGGCAATATCCCGGAACAGACAACCCTCTACCCGATCGTGGTTGCAACCGTACAGATAATCCAAACCGGCCGCACCGGTGTGCAAAAAGCCGCAATGCTCAAAGGTGGTATGGTGCACGTTCCAAAGCATCACTGCCGCCGGTTGGCGACCCACCCAGGCTTGATTCTCCAATGTTGCTTTGTCGGGTGTGCCGGGCACCTTCAACTTGTAGGCGTCCAGAATAAACATCCCAGCCTGAAGCGGCACATCACCCATCCGCGAAGGACGCATCCAAGTGCTGTGCGCAAACGTGATGCCCTTGAAAGTCAAATCGTGCACTGGTCGCTCCGGCGTTCCTTCCACTTGCACCAACGTTTCAAGTGCCGGAACCAAGACTTCAGCGTTTACCATGTCCTCGCCGTTTTTGGGAATGTAATACAATTTGCCCAATGCTCGGTCGTGGTACCATTCGCCCGGCACATCCAAAAACTCAATGGCACGCCTCAACATAAAAGCTGAATTCCCCTTGGCTGAAACCACGGGTGGTGGCCATGGATGCTCGAACTCGATGGTGGATTCCGGTTCGTGAAAGGTCAGCACCGCTTCATTCCCCATCACTTGGACGGAAGCGACCCGAAGCACCGCCGTTTCCCACATTTGGTGGATAAAAAGCTCCATTTCAGAGGGATTGACAAAGTTTTTGACGTTTTTAAGCGGTATGCGAATAGATTTACTTTTCGTGTCAATAGAAAGTATTCGCAACATTTCGGAGGAAGAAGAACTTGAAGCCACTGGAGCTTTTTCTCCATCTACCCAAATCTGGCGGAAATCAAACTTGCGTCCAGCAAACAGCGGTACATCGGCCACCCAAACGTTCAATCCCTTGGCAAGGCCGGGAACGGTACCCTTTACTTTTTGCCAACCCGTCACCGCAACGGCGCCGCTCAATATGGGCGTTGACCCTTCAACCGCCTCAACGATGGTCGGGCTCAAAGGGGAACCGGAATCCTCGGGCGTAATCAACAAGGTCTCACCCATCGCATACCTGCCGCCATCCATGAATATCCGAATACCACCTTCCAAAGTGGGGTCGCCAAGCCTCCTCAGTTCCCGGGCCTGACGCAGCGCAGCCTGCAAGGTCGCTTTTGGCGAAGCCTTCGTGCCCGGATTCCCGTCACTGCCCGTGGGTGAAACCCAGATTTCAGCCGCGTTCAAAGAATACAACAGCGAAACGAGGAATGCTATGCAGAGAATGTGTTTTTTCATCAATGACCGTTGAAATAAAGATATAAGGCAACCATCACACACACAAAGATAATCCACATCCAGCGAGTAAAACCATCTGTTTTGAATTTAAACGGCTTGAGCGTATTTTGGCTGGAATCTTGGCCTTTTTTATCCAATAGGGTCACCACCAGACAAAAGACCGATTCCACGCAGAAAATGAGGAACGAAAGCATCATGAAATGCGGCCAGTGGTAACCGTGTGCCGTTGGGAACACCCACAAGTAGAGCACACCGATGCCCAAACTGAACAGGGATCCCACACTCAACACCAGATTCACCGCCTTGGTCGTGGTTTTTTTCCACAACACCGAAAACAGGAACACCACCGTCATGGGCGGTGCAATGAAACCCAGAATGGACTGGAAAATGTCGAACAACTTGATGCCCTTGATGCTGTCGATGGCCAGGGTCAAGGTGATGGCAATGAGGGCTCCCACCACCGTCACGATGCGACCAATCCTCACAATGTCGTTGCGCGTTGCCTCTGGTTTGTATTTCTTCACGAAAATATCCATGGTGAACACCGTGCTCAACGAATTCAGCGCCGAACCGATGGTGGAGATCATGGCCGCCAGCATGGTGATGATGATGGCTCCAATCATGCCGGGAGGAAAGAGCTTGGTCACCATGGTGATGTAGGCGGCATTGGGATCGGTCACTTCGTTGCGGTACAAGACCCAGCAGATAATGCCGGGCAGAATGAACAAAGGCACGTCCAATACCTTCAGCCAACCGCAGAAATTGGCGCCGCGCTGTCCGGTCTTCAAATCCTTGGCTCCCAATACCGACTGAACCATGGACTGGTCGGTGCACCAAAACCACACGCCCATGATGGGATAACCCAACAAAATGGCCAACCAAGGATAATCGGGTGAGTTGTTCGGCTGAAACAAATTCCACATCGCATGCGGTGTCTGGGCGTACAAGCCGCTGAAACCGCCCACCTTGACCATGCCAACGATGACCAACGTGGCTGAAACGATGATGAGCAACGTCATTTGGAACACATTGGTGGAAGCGATGGCCTTGAGTCCGCCGGCTACGGCAAACAGACCGGATATTAGCACCAGACCAATGACGGATTCCCACATGGGGATGTGTAAAATTTGTCCGATCAGGATGCCGCCGGCGAAAAGCGTCAACGCCAACCAGGAAATCAAGATGGTCACAATGGTGTACCACGCCAGAATGTTCCGGGTGGAATCTCCGAACCGCTTGCCCATGTATTCGGGCAAGGTCTGCACGTTGGCGCCCAAATACCGCGGGCCGAACACGAAGGCCAGCAGGAATATGAACACGAAGGCGTACCAGGAATAGTTCCCCGTCACAATGCCCGTCATGAAACCACTGCTTGCCATGGTGATGAGCATGGACGGCCCCACATTCGTTCCCCACATGTTCATTCCGATGGAAACCCAGCCCAAGGATCTTCCGGCCAAAAATAGGTTCTCACTTTTTTTCTTGTTTTCCTGATAGCTCACCCACAGGCCGATGGCCACCAGGATAAGGAAATAACCGCCAATGACCCAAAGGTCCAACGATTCAAGTATGCCAAATACCTTCATGACTTATAGTTGTATGCCTCCGCGATGCGCAAGGCTTGTTCAAATTCCGCTTCCGTTTGCACGTCCATCTCAATATTCAAGCCTTCTGGGCCGACTTCGTCCAACAAGGGCTTGAGCTCGTCAAGCATTACCCAGCAGGGCATCACGGACTTGCCGGCAGCCTTGATTTTATGGTACATGTCAAACCAGCAGGGGTTTCCACCCTGAGGCTGTCCATATCCCGGTGTCCATTGGACCGCTTTCAGCTCCTCAATCTCCAAAACGGCATCCAAATGGCGAATGGCATCCACGCCATCCAAATGATACAGGCTGTAGGGAATGCGACGGCACTGCTCCCGCAAATACGGTTGCACGAACCTTCTAAAATCCGCTTCTGAAATCATGACGGAAATATCCGATTGGAACTTGGAACACTTGCCAGGCGCCCAAATGGAAAAATAGCAGAACGCCATTTCATCGCCCTCCCGGATGATGTCGTAAAGTTGGTCGAACACGTCGAAGTAAATTTCATTGACCGTGCGGACTTGTTCTTCCAAGCCGTCGGGGTCCAGCATCATGTCCATGAGCACGGAATCGTTGCCCCGGATGGAAGCCAGCACGTCGAGGCCTTCCATCAAATCTGGGCAACCGACGAAATACTGTCCTTGCGCCTTAGCTTTGCAAGCTTTCAATAGTTGGAGGTGCAGTTGCCACCATTTGTTTTGAGGATCGAACTTAAGAACCCCGTCAAAATCCTCCTTGTGTCGAATCCAAATCGTATCCTCTCGAGCCTCCAGCGAAGCACCCAAAATGGCGGCCATGGAACCCGGCCCCAATTGCGTGTTCGCAACCGGCAGGATGTCGCCCTTCAATGACGTCGTATGCAGGAACTCGTGAATCGCTTCCGCCCGATACGAGGGGTCAAACCAAAGCTGATCCAACGATTCGTAGGGAGGCAATGACGTTGCATGCGCTGTTTTAACGGCCTCCCACATGGTAATCACGGTGCCTTTGCCTGCCCACCAGTCGATGTAGTTTTGTCGGGACTGCGCCCAATTGATTTTCAGTGTATTCATATTATTGATGCAGCAAATCGGCCAAAACCGATTCGTCTATGCCTTTAAAGGTTTCATTGATATGCAGTTGCACCACTTTCGAAAAGTCCATTTCGTCTGTACAGGCCACCGACTCAGGATAAACGGGAATCGAAGCACCATCGCGTACCCAAACAGGCATGTCTTGGAGCGGGCAGTCAAAATCGCGAAGCCAGCAGGGACCATTGGTGCGAAAACCTGTAAAAAGGTTGACCCAACTTCCTGCTGGGATATAAACATCCCGGCACCCGAACGCGTTCATCACCGGTGCCACCAAAAAATCGTCTCCCAGAAAATACTGGTCGTCGATGTGCCAAACCACCTTGTCATCCGGACAGTGCAGCAACATCGCCCTCAGCACCGGATAGCCGTTGTACACCACTTGTTTGGACTGTTCCAACAAATACGGAATCAAAACATACCGCAGTTTAAACCACCGCCGTACGATCGAGCTGATGCCCGGATAACTGTACGGTTCCCGCTTCGACGTCCCGTGATACCTCAGGTGTGAGCTGAACACGCCGAACTGGGTCCATCGCACGTAGAGTTCGTCCGAGATGACGGAGTTCATAAAATCGGGCACGCCGTGAAAGCCCGGCACGTCGTGGCTCCAGAAACCGAAGCCCGAAAGCCCAAAATGCAACCCGCCCTTGAGCGAACCCGCCATGCCGTCCCAGCTGCAAGCCGCGTCCCCACCCCAATGGAGCGGATACCGCTGACTTCCTGCCCAAGCCGACCGCGACCAAGCAATGCCATCTCCGGTAACCTGTTTAGTCACCTCCCAAGCCGCCTTCTGATACAAAAGCGGATACACATTATGCAACAGTTCCGACGTCGCGTTCGCATACACCGCATCCAAATGAATATCCTCGCCAAAATCCGTCTTGATGCATACCACGCCCATTTCCAGCAAATTCCTTAAAAGCCCTTGGTACCACGCCGTCGCTTTTTCACTGCTGAAATCGATGGTCCCGGCATAATCCGTCGTGCTGAAATTCGAACCGCCCGAAATGCGGTTCTGGTTGGTCGCGATGTACCGGTTGTCCAAGGCTTCCTGAAGCTGAACCGCGCCTTCAGCCACATAGGGCAATTGCCAAAGGCTCACACGGAAACCATTGTCTTTCAAGCGTTTCAAAAAGGCTGAAGGGTCCGGAAACCGCTCCTCGTTGAATTTCCATTCGCAAAGCCAGTCGGTGCGGAACCAACCCGTGTCCAAGTGAATCACGTCGCAAGGGAAATCCTCCGTCCTTAACCGCTCGCAAATGCCGTTCACCTCGTTTTCCGAGAAATACGTCATCCGGCTCATCCAAATGCCGAAGCTCCATACCGGCAAGGTCGTCGGAAAACCCGTCAGGCTGCGGTAATTGTACAACACCCGTTCCGGCGTCGCGCCGCCCATCAAAAACACATCCAGCAGCGGCTGCTCCACCACGATCTGGGTGGAACGCGTGGATTGGTCGGCCAGCGACAGTTTGGTAAACGCCGACGTATGCACGAAAACCCCGTAATTCCGGCTCGACAAATAAAAAGGAATATTCTTGTACGCCCTCGGGTTGTTCACCCCCTGCGCGTCTTGATTCTCCAACTGGAAGGTCCTACCCGACAAGTCCATCTTGGCAAATCGCTCCCCCGTTCCGGCAAAACACTCGTCCGGCTCCGCATGAAAGGACATCGTGGCCCGCACATGCTGGTCGTTCTCCTCCACAAAAGCCAACCCCAGCGCGTCATGCCTGTTCGGCTGAAACTGGTCATAGGCGCTTATGCGTATTTCCTTGCCCGCTTCAGGATAAAACGTGATGTCAAACGTTTCCTCCGGCGCAGGCAGCAGCGAACTCCAAAAATCGATGGCCAGCGGTGCAAAATGAACCCTAGCGCGCACTGCATCAAACGGGTCCGTCACCGTCCATTCCAAGTCGGTAAAACCAACCCTCAAGGGCACAACCACCAAATCCTCCCTCCAATCCAACATCACCGATTCCGCTTCAATGGCTGAACCCAACCCGATGGACAATCGCAAAATCTCCGGCCCGTACGCACGCAGTCTGAAAACAAAATCCGTTCGAGCTTTCGAAGAATCCACATACAACTCCTTGCCCGTCAAGTATTTCTGAAACGGCACCGTCAACAGTACATCGCCATCCACCTCGTCAAAGGCCGTCGGCCGGCAGGCACGCCAAACACAGCCTTGGGAATCCGAAGGAATGTCCAGCAAATCGTTCAGCAAATAATTGGTCTTTCGCATCAGTGTCTCAGCGTTTTTAAGTAACGAAATTCCAGTTCCAAACCGGCTCTTGAACGAATCGAATCGGCCACCATCGGGCCGTTGTTCTCCCAAACATTTCCAGGACCGTTCGCATTTTGCAAGAATTTTGCCAAGGGGCACCAGTTGTTTTTCACGGTAATGAAAGACGAACCCTCGTCCGTATACAGGTAGAACCAATGATTCGGATCGTGCACGTAGGCTGGATGATAAATGCTGTCCACTGCATTCTCCAAGATGGAACTTTTAGGCTGAGCCGACAACGTATAGATGCCCGCCACATCGTACATGTGCTTGGCGTAATGATGGATGTAATTGGCCTTGACCACATTGTCCCGCATGCAGCAGCAAGCCTTCTGCCATCCCCATCCCAAGCTGATGCCGGTGTACGAAATTTCCGCCAATTCATTATGTTCGATGGTGATGCCCTGCACATACCCGGCAGCGATGCCCACCGTCCCCCAATCCTCGTTGGTCACCTCCCGAATCAAATTGTTCCGTAGCGTCAGCTTGCGGCAAAGTTCACGCTCGTCCACGGGATTGTACGGCAGATGCGCCTCCATGCCCGGTGCATCGAAACGTCCGCACTGAATGCCGTTGCTGCCGATGTCCTCCAACAAGCAACCCTGTACCATATCGTCGGAAGTCGCCTCCGCATAATCCAATCCACTGCCGCCCAAATGCGTGAACGTGCAGTTCAAAAAGGCCGTATGTTGCACACCACTTAAAGTGACGGCAGCCTGAGGACGACCCAAAAAGGCTTGGTTGTCCAGTCCCTTGTTCGGATTTTCCAGCGTTCCCGGCGGACGCAATTTGTAACCGTCCAACAAATACATGCCAGCCTGCAAGGGCACATGGCCCACAAGCGAAGGCCGCATCCAAGTGGTGTAGGCAAAAGTGATGCCTTCGAAACGAACATGCGAAACCGGCGCGTCCAAGGTGCCTCTTGCCTCCAACAGCGATTCCATGCAAGGCATCGTCACTTGGTTCAGGTCCTCACCCGGTCGCGGCCAATAGTACAGCTTTCCGTCCTCCAGATACCATTCCCCGGGTTCATCCAAAAACTCCATGGCGTTGGTCAAATAAAACGGCGAACGCAGCGAATCGGTCATCATGGGCGCCGGCCAGGGATGTTCCGACTGTAGCCTAGCATCCGGTTGCTGAAACGTGACAAAAACCGTATCGCCCTTTTCCAACAATGTGCGAATGCGTAAATTGTTCATGGTCCACATTTCGTGCAAGACCATCTCCACCGATTGAACGTGCCGAAAATCTTTTTTAACGAACTGATGGATCCAGCGGGAAGGAATACCCAACGTCCCCGTTTTCTTATCCCAGCTCAATATCCGTGGCAATTGCTCGTCATTGACATCCCGTGCCCGAACCGCCTTACGGTCTCCCACCCACAACTGCCTAAATTCCGGTATATTACCATTTACCAACGGCAACGTCGCCACAAAAACATGTCCTACTGCCGAACTCGGCAAACCCGGCACTTTTCCTGCTTTTTTCCAGCCACTAACCGCTCTACCCCCGCTTAAAACAGGCACCTCGCCAACAACTGCCCGTACAATTGTCTGACTTTCAGCCGTTCCCGAGTCTTCCGCCCTTAAAATAACAGGAGTAGTCAATTCATACGTCCCTCCCCGCATCCAAACAACAATACCTCCCTTCACGGAGGCATCGTTGAGTCGGCGCAACTCGCGCGCTTGTCGCAGAGCTGCTTGGATCGTCGCTTTCGGTTGTGCGGCCGTTCCCGGATTGGAATCCGACCCTTCGGGCGAAACCCACAGTTCGGCTGCATGCACGTTCAAAAGCGATGCCGCAATCCAAAACAAAGCCAACCAAAACGCCTTTTTCATACTATTCCGGTTGAAAGACCGATTTCAAAAACCGCGCGTTGGCTCCATAATTGCCTTTGACGTTTCTCGAGTCGTTGGCATCCCTGGAACGCTCCATCACCAGCCAACCCGAGTATCCCATCTTGTCCAATACCTTCTTAATCAAGGGCATATTAATTTGAGGATCGTTTTCCAACCAAAACTTGTCCGTATTGGTGCAATGAATCTGGCAAATATGCTTGATGCCCAATATTTGCAGTTCCCGGATCAAATCCCTACCCCCCACCAACGGGTTCTGGAAATTGAAATAAATCTGGATGCCCTTGCTGCCGATTTCCTTCAGCAACGCCTTCTCGGAAGTGGCGTCCAATGCCGTCTCGATGCCAATCACCACGCCAGCCTTCTCAGCCATCTGCCCAATCACCCGCAACCGTTTGACCAGTTCCGGTTTCAGCTCCGGATTCTTCGCCAAGTCCCCTTCCACTCCCAATGGAAGGAATCCGACCTTGACGTTCAGGGCCTTCATCAAATCGATGCAATCCTGGATCGGCGTCACAAAATCCTCCCGTTTCGCCAACGACTGGGCATAAAAACCCGACATGGCCACGGAGCTGAACTTGATCCCCACGTCATTTGCTTCCTTCTTGAACTGCTGAAGCACCGCCGAATCCTTCAACGCATTCTCAAACGTCGGCCTTTTGCCCAAAGACCCCATGTCCAATTCCAAACCGTCACAACCAATCACCCTGGCCAACGAAATGGCACCCAACTTCTGCCGTTTCAACAACATCCAATCACAGACCGAAACACGATACCGAGGCGGATCCTCATTCTTGACCACCGCTGTTTTCGTACCCGGCCACAAGCCTTTCTTGATGGGCACTTCCATCAACTTGGACGGGTCAATTTTCACATACTTGATGCGCTCCCGTCTCCACGTATACACCATATGAATCATGCCGTCCGAACCCTGTATCACAGACGGATACGAATACTGCCCAATGGGCGAATCCTCCAGCACCAGCGATGCGGACCAATTCAATCCATCGTTGGAAACCGCCACATTCAACGGCGTGCGCGGCCCTTTGGTCTCCTTTTTCGGCGGCAACACATGGTTATAAACCAGTAATTGCCGGCCATCCTTCAGCGTCACGGCATCCGTACCCGAATTGTTGTTGGGCAGGCTCAACGCCTCAAACGCCGACCACGTCTTACCCCGATCCTTCGACCATGCCGAAGCAATGCACCTGTTCCGCGTTCTGCAAAGAATCTGCAAACGTCCGTCCGGATAGGTCAAAATCGACGGTTGAATCACGTTCCAATCCTTTCCGTCATTAATCGGGCCGACCATGGACCAATTCCTACAACTGTCGTCGGTCATTTCAAAATGTACCTTCCAACCGTCCTTTTCCGTGCTCGATGGGCAAACCAACTGATTATCAATGCGAACCGGTTTGTTCTTGATAGGCCCCAAATACCCCTTCGGCAACGCTATGGCTGAACTCCATGTTTTGCCTCCATCGGTTGAACGCTTCATCCAACCCGTCCAACCGGCCACATCCGGCCCAATTTTATAGAATAGCAACAAGTCGCCGCCCGGAATCTGATACAAGACCGGATTCCAACACGCCCAACGAATGCTGTCGTTCAACACCCCATCGGCAACCTTGACCGGTTCGGTCCACAAATTGTTCTCCCGACGGCTCACATAGATGCACACGTCCTTGTAGCGTTCCTTCATGCCTCCAAACCACGCAACAACCATGCCTTCAGGCGTTTCAGCAATGGTTGCGGCATGACTTTCTGGAAATGCCGCTTTGGTGAAAATAAATTCGTCGGTAACAATACCAGCCTTCCAGTCGGAAGACGCAGTCAATCGGCTTGAAAATCCGGTCAAAACCAACAAGGAAATAACCAAAATGATCTTTTTATACATCCTGACTCTTGTGTTTTTCGTTTGTTTTTCGTTTCAATTCCAGACACTTAGCAAATATACTGTACTATGCTGTCCTGTCCTGCACTCTGAACTCAAAGATACCCTTTTTGGCTCTTGAAAAAAAGCCGAAAAATTGTGTTTTAAAACATTTTTTGCCAACAAAAAACCCGGATCTTCAACTAGAACCGGGTTTTGAATACGTACTCGAAACTTACAAGGCATCCAGCCAATCCGTCATAGACTTAAACACCTCATCCTTAAATGGTTCATTGTGTAGTTCATGAAATCCGCCATCCCACAACACCAGCTTGCAACGGCCTACCAACGGTTCAGCAAATTCAATGCTGCTGCTCGGAAAAGCAATGGCATCCTCCTTCCCATGCATCAGCAACAAAGGCAATGGAAACTCACCGGCGTGTTTCAGATTGTACGTGCAAACCCGCAGCAACTCCTTGCCCAACCCCACCGAGATCTTGTCATGCACCAACACATCGATGTTGTACGCCTCAATCACGGCGGAATCGTGCGAAATCGCATTTACATCCAACCCGCTGGCCAAAGCCAAGCTCGGCACCAACGTTCCCAATATTTTAGCCGCCAATACTTTGACCGCCTGAAGTTCCAACGAGGAATGCAAGGCTGGACTTGTCGCCAGTATGCCTTTAACGGCAGGTTTCCGCTTCAATCCGTAATGTAGCACCAGAATGGCGCCCAAACTATGGCCGTACAAGAAGAGTGGAACGTTTGGATAGCGTTCAGCCGCTTTTTCCAACAAGGTGTCCAAATCCAGCAACAATGCCTCCAACGAAGGCGCATGACCCCTCGACCCTTCCGACCGCCCATGTCCACGCAAATCGGCGGCAAACAATGCATAGCCCTTTTTGCCGAAAGCCTCCGCCACATGGGCATACCGCCCGGAATGTTCCCCAATGCCGTGCACCAGGCACACCACCGCCTTGATGGGCAGCGTATCAGGTTCCCAACACTGTGCAAATAGGGTCAGCCCATCGGCCGATTTCCAGCTCGTTTCCAAGTGTTTCATACGGAATTAGTTAAAAAATTTATATTCACCTGAGCCAACCTCAAACAGCGCACATCCCGATTCCATTCGCAAGAACTTCACTCCAGTTGCGTTCTTAGCTTTTATTTGACCTTCCCTCACCGCATCGACGCTGGTTGCGGGAAAATAAACGGTGGCAGAGGTATTTGGAGGAATGATCACCTGAAGCGACAGCCCCATCGAGTCACGCTTCCATTCCGTCGAAATCATTCCGCTCACCGAACGATACGAGCCCTTCACCCACGACAAGCTGTTAAGAATTGTCGGCTTGATGATGATTTTACGGAAACCGGCACCCTTCGCATCCACGCCGATTCCTGCCAAATCGTTGAAAAACCACTCATTGATTTGCCCGGACATAAAATGATTCTGCGAACCAAAACTGCCCACGCCGGCATCCCATTTCTCAGTCAACGACGTGGCGCCTTTGCGGATCTGGTAGCCGTAACCCGGTTTTTCGGTTTGATTGTTCATGTCGTAAATCAAATCCGAATGTCCTTCCATAGCCAACGCTTTCAGCAGAAAACGATACCCCACTTCACCCGAATTAAAAGCGTTTCCACGACCACGAATATCTGCCACCAACGTATCAGCCAGATGCTTACGAAAATCGGGTTCAGCCAATCCGAAAAACAGGGGCATGGCTTGAGTCGTGTTGGAACCGGTCGAATAAATGCCCGTATCCGCATGGAAGAACGCTTTGTTGAAGGCTTGACGAATGGTCACGGACTTTGTCGCAAAGCCTAGAGCATCCTCTTTTTTGCCCAAGAGGCCAGCCATTTCAGCCATGACCTGATAATCGTAGAAATAGATGGCCGTTGCCGTAAATGCCACCGGCGTGAGTTGCGAACCCCATGCCGGCTTCGGCCCGATATCGTACCAGTCACCCAGCCCAACGTTCAGGATATTGTCCTTCGCCATGCCATCGAGGAAGCCCAGATAACGCTTCATTCGGTCGTAATAGGCACGAATCAACGACACATCCCCGCTAAACAGGTATTGCTGCCAGGGCACGATGATGAAGGAACTGCCCCATTCCGGCGAGTTCCGGAAGCCGTTGTTCTTTATTTCAGCCCCGGCGTGGAAGAATTCAGGCGCGATGTTCGGCACGAAACCATCCTCCAACTGTGCGTCAGCCATGTCATTCATGCTCTTGCCAAACAGATTCAACAAATCGAAATTATACCGTAGCGAAGGCCCATTCAAATGGTATTGCTCCAACCAACCCATCTTTTCGCGATGGGGGCAATCGGTCAGCAGGCTCATCATGTTGCTCCGCTGCGCCCAACGCACCAGCGAATAGATTTGGTTGAAAAGCTCGTTGCCGCAGCTAAAAGTACCGATGGCTTCCGCCGAGGAATGCACCACCTTTCCAGTGAGTTGCTCAATCGTAGGCAGTTGCGTATCGCCTTCAGCAGGGAATACTTCCACTTGAAGGTAGCGGCAACCTTGATAAAAGAACTTGGGAAACCAAGTAACGGAAGCATCTGCCGCCAAGGTGTATTGCCACCAAGCCGGCCGGATACCATCCTGCGTACAGGAAGCCCGATCCACCGTACCGTCCGGTTTCAACAATTCAGCAGGAATGATGCGTATGACTGAACCCTTGGCTCCACGTACCCGGATTTCGGGAATCACGGAGGCATTCTGCCCCAAATCATAGACAACAACACTTGCACTCAAGCGATTGATTGCTTTCGGCACCAACGTTTCCATGACTTTGACGGGTGGTGCGGCGCACGACAAGCCCTTCAAAACCGCACCGGTTTCAGGTAGTACCAGAGCGCCCGCCCATCGGCCATCCGCTTGAAAATTAGGCGTATCCCAACCAACCGGATACAGCCGAGCATCGTAATCTTCCCCTCCGAATTCGTTCATATAGGTCACCGGTCCAGGCGAAACCTGCCAGGAGGCATCGGTAACAACAAGCTTGGATGTCCCATCCGAATACTCCAGCCTCAATTGCGCCTTGGCTTTCAAGGACCCGTTCGAAAGGAGAAATTTCACGTACCGCACCGAATCCGGCTGGATGTTGTACATGCCGTTGCTCAAAAAAAGTCCGAGCGCATTCGAGCCTGCATGAATGTATGATGTCACGTCGTAACTGTCGTACAGAACGGTTTTCCGATAGTCCGACCAGCCTGGTGAAAGCACCTGGTCCCCCACCCGACAACCATTGATGGTCAATTCATACTGCCCCAAACCGCAGACATGAATCACGGCTCGAACGAGTTGCCTCTCCGCCTGAAATTCCTTCCGCAACAACATGGACGAAAAGTTCGGCATCTCCGGACGTGGCATGTATGCCCGCATCTCCGGCAAATCACGCCTCAGGTTGAAATCGGACCTGGCCGATACATAATTGTGCGCATAGTTTTCCGCTCCTGCAGCCGAAATCCAGGATGATTTCCATTCGGATGCATCCAACAGGCCCATCAACCAAGTTCCACTTGCACTCCAAGCTGAAACACGACCCTGCTCATCCCAGGACCGCACTTTCCAAAAATACGACCGGCTCGATTCCAACGGTTTTCCGGCATACAGAATCTGCCCCATGGCATCCGAAGGTACTTTGCCCGAATTCCAACAATCACCATCTTGCCTATTCAAATGCGTTGGCGACGTAGCCACCAACACCTGATAAGCTGACTGTTTCTGCCCGCGAACCGCCGTATTGACCGCGTACGACCAACTCAACACCGGTGCAGGAACATCAACTCCGACAGGATTGTTTCGGAAACCACACCGCAGGTCAACCGGCACGGCAGGTTGCATGACTGCGTGGACCAAACAAAACTGGAAGAAACAAAGCAATCCGAGCAAGAAACGTTTATTCATATTTTTTTTTAAATACAAGCACCCACTAATTTGGAATACAACTTTTGGTCAATAACCTTTATTTTTCCAGCCTCATCAATTTCTAAAAAAAACTGGTCCGTTTGAATTGGATCGCAGATCAAAACAATTTTCAACGCTTTGATGTAAAACTTTCCGTTCTCTTTTTTTATGCCGAGCCCACCGTCATTCAGTTTAAACGTGTAGCCTTTCAGATGCGCCAGCAATAAGGCATCACCATAGGAGTCGATGGGCGCCAGAAAATAGACAATATCGTCGTACGTCGTCCAAAAAGTAGGTCTTAAGCCCTTAATTGAAAGCACATTGCAGAAAACGCACATGTCGGCAGTGGAAAAATCAACACCCTGACCGCAAAACAAGGAGTCCGTAAACGGATAGTTCCCTTGCGAATACTTCACCCGATAGTTGGTGGAATCCCAGCAAGCAAACTCACGGATCTCAAAAAAGTCGGTGTTGGTGGCTGGCGTGATGGAGTCGTAAATCATCCCTTCCGTGATCGGTTCGAAACCCTTGTGGCTCAAATCGTACGATTCACAAGAAGCGAAAAACAGGCACAAAAGCGCAAGATACAAGGCCGTTTTCATACACATTTACTTCTCAATGTCCGGTTCAAAAAACACCCACTGAATGGCAGGATTCAACTTCCTCAGTTCCTTCTCGCAAGCGTTGATGTTGTGCACCATCAGCAACGCCGTGTCCGTATATGCCATCTTGGCCTTGACCGCCACCATGACCTGTGCGCCCAATTGCAAGGTAATCAGGTTCAATACTTCCTCGATTTCCGGCCTGTTGCTTAAAAATGCCTCAATGGCTGAAACCGTTTCTTCATCGGCACTCTGGCCAATCAGCAACCCCTTCACTTTCACGCCGATGAAAAACGAAACGACAATGAGCAAAGCACCAATGCCGATGCTGCCGATGGCATCGAAAATCGGGTTCCCGGTAATCATGGAAAGCGCCACCGAAACCAAGGCGAAGGTCAGCCCGAATAGGGCGGCAACATCCTCGCCCACCACGACGACCAGTTCACTCTGGCGGGTCGTTTTCAGCCATTGCCAAAAAGTTTTGGAGCGTTTCAAGCCCTTGACTTGTTTGAGACAGCCCATCAGTGAGGCGCCTTCCAGTACCATGCTCAAGGCTAGCACCACCACTGCGATGTAAGGTCGCTCAAGCCCTTCATGCGTGCTCAGCTTATGGATGCCCTCGTACATCGAAAACAGGCCCCCCATGCTGAACAACATCAACGCCACGATGAACGACCAGAAATAAATGGCTTTGCCATGACCCAACGGATGTTTGCTGTCCGGCAACTTCTTGGATGCGCTCAAACCCAAAAACAACAACCCTTGGTTTCCACAGTCCGCAAACGAATGGATGGATTCAGCCAATAGCGCGCCTGAACCCGTTATCACCGCCGCCACGGTCTTTGTGACCGCAATTCCAAAGTTGGCAGACAAAGCGAAAACAATGGATTTAACGGATGCATCCTGCTGTGACATGGTATAAAAATTAAATTTTTCGTATAGGAATCCAGATTTCCTCTTCCGAATCCTCGCTGTCCCCTTTGTATTTCTCACCCATCACTGCAAAATGTGGCCGGTCGTCCAACAGCACCTCCGCAAAGGGCAGCCATTCCTGAAAAATGAAATGGTAGGTATCCGGAGCCGTCTTGTAACTGCCCTTGTGGGTGAAAACAGCATACAAGCCCTTCGGAACAACTTGTGTTTCAAACACTTCGGGTACATCTCCAAAATCAGCAACTTCCACGGCCGCCCATTTCTGAAACAGCGCCTGTTCATCGTACTCTCTGAAAAAGTTCCGGCGGTACACTTCCACCGAGTACATTTCCTCACCCACCCGATTAGTAATCAAATGCTTGATGGGCATGAAACTGTGCCACAATTCATACGTTTTCAGGTCGGCAAAACACATGTCCATGCGTTTGCCAACCAAAATCTTTTCGCTTAGTTCTTCAAATCTCGGTTCCATTCGTTCATTTCATTTTAAAGTGCGCCGCTTTGTGGCTCATCACCTCCAGCACGAAATCCCTGACTTCCAAGGGCAATTGTTCTGCTTGCCAATTTTGCTCCTCTTCCATCGATTTTCCAGCGCAATTTACAGCTTTTATCACATACAACGCACCTCCCATCGAATGATCCGCCATATGTGCCGTCGCCACGGCATGTCCAGTGGCACGAACAAGCGCTATCTGTATCGGATTAGTCAACTCCCTGGCCAAAGCCAACATGTCTACTGAAGCCTTGCGCGCATCTCCAACCGTAGCTGCACCTGCCACCCATGCTTCGCCCACTCCCAACGCTCTTCGAATACGCTCATCCGAACGCTCCCCGTACAGATGCAGGGCATGATTCACACAAGCACATGCCCAAGTCATCAATTGACGGTGCTGAAACCCATTCAAGGATCCACCCCGAAGTGCTGTCACAAATCGACTGTCGCGCATATGAATTTCAATTACTTTACTTTGGTAAATAGCTATGCGAAGTTACAAGAAAATCTTTAATTTTACCGACTCATCCATTCATGCAACAACTATGGAAACCACTTCCGCAGACATCGAAAAGGTACTGAACATCGTCCGTGAAGCACTTCAAAACCAGGTAGACGAAAAAACCCTTGCCAGCAGCCAAGGGTATTTCAAGGAAAACATCCAATTTTATGGAGTTACGGTTCCCAAAGTCACTAAAATTGCCAAACAGTTTTATGCACAGATTGCAGATTGGAGTAAAGCGGATGTTTGGGAAATCTGCGATCGGTTGTGGTTGTCGGGTATGTTGGAAGAATCCTTCATCGCTTCTGAATGGGCTTATTTGCAGCAACATCGGTTTGAGCCATCCGATTTCCTAATTTTCGAAAAGTGGATCAAGCACGATGTGAACAATTGGGCTTCATGCGACACGCTGTGCAATCACACGGTCGGAGCCTTCGTCCTGACTTTTCCGGAGTTCGTGGAATCCTTGAAGGCGTTTACCCACTCGGAAAACCGCTGGGTACGACGAGCCGCGGCGGTCACTCTCATCATTCCTGCCAGAAAAGGCCTGTTTCAATCGTCCATTTTCGAAATTGCAGACCAATTGCTGACCGATCGGGATGATTTGGTACAAAAAGGGTATGGATGGATGCTCAAAGCAGCCAGCGAATCCGATCAAAAAGCCGTCTTCAACTATGTTATCCGCCACAAAGCCATCATGCCCCGAACCGCACTTCGCTATGCGATTGAAAAAATGCCGGCGGAACTCAAGGAAGTGGCGATGGCACGTACCTGAAAAGGATTATTCCCTATTTTCTGCCTGATATTTTTTATACGCCTTGTACCCCCATCTTCCCAGCAGCACCACTAAAATGAGCACCCACAAATAAGCAGCTCCCGTGAGCACATACAAAAAAACCTCCCATCCATCTTTCAACGCCGACCAGAATCCACCGAAGAAACGGCTGGAATACGGCATCTTGACATAGAACGTAACATGCAACGTGCTGTACGACACCTTGTCAGCCAGGAATTTCATCCGACCTTCCACCGACTCGATGTCTTCCCGAAGTTCCGAAAGCTGCTTCTGTACCTCCAGCACCTCCGCCAAGTTCTTTGCCTTACCGAGCAATTCCGTCAACTTTTTTTCCGATTCCTTCTTTATTTCAAGCCGGGTTTCCACATCGATGTATTCCTCCGTAACATCCTCTATGGAAGTTGACTTACTGTCCAGTTTCTTAATCTCAGCCTTTTTGAGGATGAGGTTCGCCAAAGAATCGTATCTGTCGGAAGGCACCCGAATGGTCAAATTATACTCCAATCTCGAATCAGTACGTGAACAATGATCATCCGAAATCCATGCCCCACATTCCTTGGCAATCGCCCGTACCGTTTTATCAGTGGCTTCCACATCCCTAGTCTGAAAATCGATACGACCCTCCTTGATCCGTTTCCGTTCCACGGTCTGAAATTTATCCATTGTTTTTTGTGCACCAACACTTTCGTATGCTGCAACCGAATTACCTGCCTTCTTACAACCAAAAATCAAGGCAGAAATCAAGAACAAAATGATTATCTTCTTCATTATGTATTACTTACTTTAGTTTTTTTATATATTGCTTTCTCCACTTAATACCAAAACCTAATGCCAATACCAATAAAATGAACGGCCAAATGCCAAATAACCACAGCACGAAACCAACGACAGAATTCGAACCATTGCTGAACGCATCCTTCATCCGCTCGGAAAATTGATCCTGATCCTTTGGTTTATACACATATTCCTTCACTTTGAAAAGATGGATGTCCAACGTGCTGAACGTCACCTGGTCATCCAGGTACTTCAATTGTCCCTCCTTGCTCTCAATTTCTTCCTGAATGTTGCGAATCTCATTCTCAATGGCCAAGATATCCCTCACGGTCGAAGCCTTGTTCAACAATTCCTTGTAACGTTGTAGGTACAACTTCTTGTTGTTCAGACGTGTAGAAACATCCATATATTCCTCCGTAACATCCCGTGCTTGAATGTTCTTGCTTTTTATCTCGTCCTTTCCCCTTTCAAGACCAGTCAACATCAAATCAAAATTCTTTGCCGGAATGCGCGCCCTCAAATCGTACGTGATCATCTCATCCTCGTTTTCAAGGACCTCTGAGTCGAAATAGCCCCCCAACTGCTTCACCAGACCCTCCGCGTTCTTTTTGCAAGCTGCGATGTCTTTCGTTTTAATCGAGACGCTCCCGTCCTTGATAATCTTCTTTTTGTTCACAACAACCCGATTCGAAGTCGCTTTTTCTTGAGATTGCAACTCCCCACTTTCTTCAATAGGCTCATCCGTAATCACCGGAGCGGTGAATTTCACCGTACTCTTCAATGGAGGAGGTGGTGGCGCTTCCGTACCTCGCTCAGCGTTCCGCTCCTGTTCTTGATTCTCCTGTAGCGTCAAGTCAGAAACTACCGTCTGCTCATCCATCGTTTCTTTAGACTTTGAATGACAGGACATCAGCAAAGTCGCTGTGACCAATAAAAGCAATCGTGTCGTGTTTTTCATATACTTAATGTTTAAGTTGTTCCTAATTATTCCTTCCCACGTCGTCTAAAAAACAAAAATAACCCGACCGTCGCCGTCAACATCGCACCGCCCATTCCAAGATTCAGGGTCATAAACACCAAGGTCACGATGTCGAATACATAACCAACACCTCCAAGCAAACAGATGATCCCATTGCAAATCAAAGCAATACGAATCACCCGTTCCAACTTGTTTCCATTGAACACAGGCGCCAAACACCAACATCATGAATTGCGCCGCATACTTCCATGCTTGCTCGTAGCTGTTCGTATAAGCGATGAAATCCGTCAGGCCCGTCCACTGAAACGGTGGATTGACCTTGAAGATGGCGACAAAACAAACCATCCACACCACAAACGTCGCGATGCAAGTCAATGCCGCCCAATACCCGATTTTAATAGATGGTTGTTTCATAATACTTTATGGTTGTTTTTGAAAGTTGGACAAGGCATTCACCGCCCTGAACGTAATCCATTTGGAAGGTGCCCCTTTTACTTCCACCTGATGCAACATTCTACCGTTGAACGTGTTCTCCAACGTCCAACGATTATCGGCTTGTTGCTTCGAACGCACCAGTTGGACCGCATCTTGCATCCGCTCGTCACGACAGCCCAATTCAGTCAGCATTTCAAGCAACTCCAACACATCCGTCTGGTACATGAGCGGAAATCCGAATTTCAACCATCCAGGCCTAGAAACACGTTCAAGATCATGGCTCCTATGATAAATGTGATGAATCAACAAAAATTCAACCAGTTCCTGAATTTTATGCTCGACCGCATCGGAACGCTCCTCCACCGGAATCGCCGACAACGCTTTCAACGCTTTGGCAACACCCATGAAACAGGTATGTTTTCCCCAGCAACTTTCAAATCGCCCGTATGGTCCTTGAGCCGGTGCGAAAGACACTCCGTCGTCACAGCGCTGATACCGACAAATCCAATCGATAGCCTTCTGAACACGCTCATCCGCCAGAAAACCAAGTTTAATGAGGCTGAACACCATGTTCCCGGTCAAACAGGGAATGACTTCACTCTGTCTGCCTCCTTTTTCGACACTGCTGTAATGGACGGAAAAACCGAACTCTTTCGAATCCTGTGAAGCATCCAGAATGAAGTTGCATGCCTTTATTATCCGTTCATCTTCTGGATCGGCACACATCTCAGCCAACAACAACAATTGCCATACCGTGCCTTTGTATTTATCATGGTAGAAACTTCGCTCCTCCCCCCAAAAACCACCGGGCATTTGCTGATTCAGAATCTTTGGAACAAGCCCGACGGACCCAATTTCCATCTTCGTTGAGACAACTTCCGGATGACTCGAACCCAAACCCAGCAACTTGGTTTGTGTCAAATACCGAACGGAAGGATTGTTTTTTTCCAGAAGCCAGTTCAGCGTCGCTTCATCAATCAAATCGGTCCACATATGGCTGATAAATCAAGGAGCTTCAACCCCTTTGGTGATTTCTTCCAAAACCTCATAGACTATCGGGCAAGTTTCAGCATTTTTGACCGAAAGGTTGTAAATTTGGTAGAACCGTTTCCTGTCCGTATGTGGGTATTCCCGACAAGCCTTTGGTCTCGACTCATATACGGTGCAAAAATTATCAACCGCCAAAAAAGGGCATGGCATCGACTTAAACACCCTGTCACCGTCCTCATCCATTTTGAAATACTGTGCAATCACCTCCACCGACTTCATCCTCAAGGCTTTCGCAAGTCGTTCAACGTCCTTTTCCTCAATACGAGGCCCCAACTCCCTGCAGCAACGCGCACACTGCAAGCAATCAATGGCTGCTGAATACTTGTCGTGCAACGCATGCACCCTCAAATCCATGCCTTCCAGCTTCTTTTTATTCTTGGCCAAAAACTTCTTCCATTTTGGAGAGGCTTTTCCCGCCAATAAGGGCAATGAGTTGTATTCCGAGGGTTTGATCACTTCTTTCTCTTGATTTTCGTAAAGGGAACTAACATGGGGACTTTCGATTTATATTCCGTAAATTTAAGGAAAAAGACGAAAAACGGAATCAACAAAAGTAGAACCAACACATCCTGAAATGAATTCACATTAATTGAATTGAATGTTCCATTCAACCACAAATCCGGATTGTGTGCGGTATGGACCAACAAATAGGGTATCAAAACTACAGAAAGCGAAAACCCTATCAAATAACCGATGATCAGTTTAAACGTATTCATAGCATTTCAATTTTAACCTCGACTTTCCACTTTGCTCAAAAGTAACTCCAAAACGGGCAACATGGTCTTCAATCCACCAAGATTGATGACTACGTTCCAAAATTCCTCAAACTTCTTCCAACCACCGGTATAAAACAAATGTTTCAACTGATGCTTGAACGAATCGTGTGAAAAAGAAGCATCCAACACATTGCTCCACTTGTAGAATTCCTTATAAGCCCACCAATAACCATCTTCCAATTCCTGAGCGGTCAAACCTTTCGTCTCATAGACCACATGCCGTGTATCATACAAATCCCAATCTCTGGTTAAAATCCTGTCACTTTTATCCATCTCATCATAGAGTCTCGTGCCCGGATACGGGGTCAGTATGTGGTAGGTGGAAGTAGTAATGGCATTGTTGACGCCCCATTCCACCGTCCGTTTGAAAACATCCTTGTCATCCTGATCCAGCCCAAAGACAAAACTTCCGTTTATCATGATTCCCAAGTCGTGCAATCGCTTCACCGCTTTTTCATAATCCATCATCAGATTTTGACTCTTATTGCTTTGTTTCAGATTCTCAGGCGAAAAGGTTTCAAATCCAACAAATAAGCTACGCAATCCGGCTTTCGCAGCCTTTTCAATCAAATCGCCTTCCAAGATGGACTTCACCGTCGCAGCTCCTTGAAATACACGGTTCATTCCACGCATGCCTTCAAACACTTCCGAGGCAAAAGTAGGATTGCCCAACAAATGGTCGTCTAAAAAATAGAGGTGTTTTCCTTTCAATCTGGAAATCTCGGACAGCACCTCATCAACCCGTTGGGTGTAAAACGATTTTCCGCCTTTAAAAAAAGCATCCTTATAGCTGAAATCGCAATGATGCGGACAACCACGTGAAATAACCAATGAATTCGGGACCAGGTATTTGTCCCTTTTAATCAAATCCCTACGAATGAGTGGTTGATCTTGGATCGTTCGGTCCTCCCCCGAAACGTACCTTTTCTTTGTTCGTTTAACCTTAAAATCCTTCAGAAACTCCGGAAAAGTTTGCTCCGCCGGTCCAATGAAAACAGCATCTGCAAATTGCTCTGCCTCATCTGGAAGCACCGTCACGTGCAATCCACCCATCGCGACAAAGATGCCCCTGGACCTATAATTTTCAGCGATGGAATACGCTCTTTTGGCATTCGTAATATAGACCTGAATCAGTACCAGATCCGGGGAATCATCCAAATTCAACGTCTCGACATGTTGATCTTGCAAATCAACCTCATCACTCGGATCCAAGTATCCGGCCAATGTTGCCAAACCAAGTGGCGGAAATAAAGAATATTTGATGGGTCTCCAAAAAGCACTTTTAGCTTCTGTCAAAGATGGTAAAATCAATTTAACCTTCATCGATCGTCATTAACGGATCCAACACTTTATCAAATTGATTGTATAACTTTGGATTATCCCGTTTAGTATGGAAATAGGTTACAATTAATTTATTTTAAGTTTGCATCTAGCACCACCGGCAAATCCCCATCCATGTTGCCCCAACCTTTGTAGGAATATTTCGGATTCGGGCTGAACTCCGCCGTACCGATGTCCAAATCACCCGAAAATGGAATCCGATACTCGCCCCAATTGCAGGTAACCGTATTTTCTGAACCGTATGGAGACCAGGTTCCCACATATTGATTGTTCTTGTATGAGTCGGAATTGAAAAGTTCCACATCGTCGTAGCAAAGCTTTCCATGCTCATCCAAGTACCAAAACACGGACATTGTGCCCTTTAGCTTCCCGCTGAAAGGCTTTTTCGGATTTTCTTCGAACGCATAGGAACCAATCATGACACCCTGACTGAGCAAGCCCTTCTTCTTATACATGCTGTCCGCACCATAATGCATGGACAAAAATTCCCGCACCTGGTTCACCCGAATTGTCCCCGCAAATTCATAGTTGCCCTTTCCAAAATGAAAAATCCCTTTGATATTGTACAGATCCAACGTATCCCTGTTCTTGGAAACGCCAGTGAACTCCATCCCGATCCTGAAATAGCTGCTGATAAATCCCAAAAACTTTTGTCCAGGCAACAGCAGGTACGAAAAGTCGTATGCATGGAATTCAGCCTTTCTATCTTCCTGCTGAAGCCTATACAGATCGTATTTCGGATTGTTCAACATTTGAAGCCATTCCTCCTCTTGTTGGCCGAAAGCGACCAGAGAGACGACAAACATCATGAAAACGAGCACGAACCTCATCTTTTTTTCATTATTTTCAACAAAGAATGTCGGATGCCCGGAGACAACGACTCCATATATTGCTCTTGAGTCAATAACTCAATCTCATTCATCAGCTCCGGATATTTCTGTGCCATCCTGTATATCAGAATGAACGCATTTCCCCGAACCGATGGAGTTTTGTGAATCTGCTCCCACAAATCCATGCATAAACTGAACAGCCGCCCCTCATACGCCTCATCCAAATCCATGTTGTAGAGAATCTTCATCAATTCACGCTGATGCCCGTCTTTTAGAGATGGAATCACGTCCATGATGGTGCCCACATGAGCTTTTACCCGCTCATCGTTCTTGTCCATGCAACTCCACAACAGCCATGCGGCACGCCACGAATAGGGCTGTTTGTCCGAAACCGCCAATTGAATCGCTTCCTCAAAGTCCTCCGGATGCTCCCTCAAATAGCGAATCATCCCCACTTTGTAGAAACTGGTCAGCGTATGTTCCAGCTCTGTTTCCATTTATTCGTCAACCTTCTTCCTTGAAGTAAGCAATCCAACCAAATACATACGTTTGGCTATCATCAAATAACCGATCATGATGAACAGGATGTTCACTCCAATCTTGACGTTTGAATCGTTGTCAAAATGCGGATACACATTTTTCGACGCCATCGACTTGAAGGCAAAAATAAAGTTGCTCAGCAAATTCGGCAGATTATCGATGATGAGTTTGCCGCCCAATAAAATAAGTGCCAACAAAAGGATTTCATTCATCCGGTAGTTCTTTACATCAACTACTTCCGTATCGAACCCCTTGTCCAACCTAAATACGTTGATGATGATGTCCGGTCCGAAAACCAGCAAGACAAAAATCCCCAACAATAGAATGGATGCAACACCAAAAACCAGCAAAGACGAAAGGTCGCCCCCGTTCTGCGACAACAACGAAAAGTACATTGGAATGGAAGGCAAAATCGTGACAAACAGGAAATACAAGCCTGCCAATTTGATCACCAACCGAAACAAATCACGTTTGGACATATAGAAGATTTTTTAAGTTATTCGCGCAACCAGACGGCTTTGTTCACACATGCCGCATCCGTCAACTGAGCCAAAATGAATGCGGCCACATTGGCCCTCGAAATACCAGCATTCCCGGTCAACTTGATCTTTTCAAAACCATGCTTCAGATTTCCGGTCGACGGACCGTCCGTCAGTCCGCCTGGGCGAACCACGGTCCATTTCAACGAACTTGCCGCAATCCTTTTTTCATTGACGCTGTGGTCGGCCAACGGAACCCGAAGCATCACTTGGACCATCAGAAATCGAATGGGTTGAGGCATGTAGAATCGACTTTCGCCCACACCGATGCTGGATAAATAGACCAATCGCAGCACACCAACCTCTTCCATGATGTCCACTATGTTGGCAATGCCCACAAGCACTTCCGGATTGCTCTTCGTTAAGGAGCCACCGCCAAGCGTCAAGCAGCATGCGTCCGCACCCGTTATCGCCCTTTTCAACGATACCTTATCGCTCAAACTCCCCACGACAACAGACAACTTCGTATTGGCTGAAGTCACCGATCCAGGTCTGCGCACATACGCAACGACCTCGTGGCCAGCCCTCAAGGCTTGTTCCACCAACAAAGAACCCGTTTTACCGCTGGCTCCGAAAACAACAATTTTCATAAGGCATCTTAGTTGTTAATTAAACGTTCAACAATGCTAAGATACTGATAATTCTCATTCCGAACTCATTTCATCGCCGAAACATCCAAAGAGGTTCCTGTCAATCGAATCTGATACGGCCACTGCTCGTCTTTGTTGTCACCCCTGCCCTTGACCCAATGCTCGGTCGGAGCACCGCTGACGACCAGCCACAAAAACTTCGTATCCTTTGGAACCACAAAGTCAGCCACAACGTTCGCATCGGAAAAGACCTTGCCATACACCCGATTCCCATTTGATTTCACTGCCAGGAATCCATACCGCCAACCGGCCAATTCCGTTTTGACGGCATTGAAACCTTCAGCACCGGCAAGTCCCTTGAAGTCCAGCTTCACAGTCGTTCTGGCTGCAGGCACCAGCAATTTGATGCCGTTGTATCCATAATTCTGCGGACATTTATCCAATGCAATCCGGTACCAACCCGCACCAACCGAGTCCAACTTGCTGAAATGCTGGTTGGCATACGGTTTGGCCACCTTTTCAATCCGCTTCATATCCCAAGTGATGAACCTGCGCGCCGCATCGAAAATCTCATCGTTGAACTGGGTCTGATTAATCCCGGTCAACCGCTTGTAGGTCACCACCGGATCTTCACCCGGCAGCGATTCTTGCCAAATCTTGCTGATGATTTCCTCACCATGCTTGTTGGCCCAATATTCCATCAAATACGGCGAATGGTACATGTTTTTGGGATGCATGAAGGCCAGATTCGTCTGCTTCATGAAATCAATCAGATGATAATTCTCAAACGTCATCCATTCCGGATACACATGCCACAACATGTATTGCGAAGTCATCTCCACAAATCCATAGCTACCCATACCACCCTTTTGGTTCGCGGCAGCACGGTCAACGCCCAGCATGTATTGGAACGAATGCCCCATCTCATGCGCCAAGGCACCAAACGGCGCCTTCCGCATCCGTACCGGCGGCGCCCAAAACGCACCGATCTTATCGTCGTTTCCACCGCCGTAAGCCGTCGCATCCTTTGAATCCACAATGAATATCAACAACTTATACTTGTCTGAAATCGATTGTCCTTTTTTAATGAATTTCAGGTCGTTCACATAATAATTGTAAATCCGTTCCCCTTCCTTAAGGATGTAATCCACATCGAACCGCAACATCGAATCCGGATTGACCATCGGATCCATCCCGAATTTCTTGGACCAGAAAATAGCCAAATTCTGCGTTTCCTTCATTCGCAACATGCTGTACTCACTCGTATCGCACATGCCCCCGGGCTCATTTCTGACATCATTGGGAATGTACAATTGCTTGACCTCCGATACCCCACGTACATATTGCAAACAACCAAAAGCAACGATCAACAAAGCTGAAACCTTCAAAACAAGCTTATACATGATTTTCGAGCATTAGATTTATAACTACATTACACCACTTCCGTAATTTCAAGTACCACGCTGGTTTCTTTCGTACTGGCTGAAACCTTTAGCCCAACATTCATTAAAAAGTCACCGGAATAGCTGTTCCCCGACTCTTCAAATACCCTTCGCGTATTGGGCATCAAATTGATTTCAACCACCTTATATTTTTTTTGGGCATCCAATCCCTGCAACCTGACAAAATTGTAATTCGGATCGTATTGCGGATGCAAGGTATACGAGAACAGCACCGATTTGGACTTTGCCTCATCCACATACATCAGCACCGCCCTCGTTTCGTCGTAGGGTGAAACCAACCGGTACATCGTACCCTGCCAAATGACCGGACTTAACCGTTTATAATTCGAAACCGCCTCTTGGCAATATTTCAGCTCATTTTCCTTCAAATCGTTCACATTGATGTCAAAACCCAATTTTCCCATCATGGCCACGTCCGTCTTGAATTTGATCGACTGGTTGCCCCAGGAAGTCACATGGTTGCAAATAGACATGGATGGGAAAAACTGCGAGAATCCCCATTGAATGAACACCCGGTCGTACGGATCCGTATTGTCGCTGGCCCAAAATTCCGTAAAGTAGTTCAGGAAACCGTAATCGACCCTGCCCCCGCCCCCGGCGCAAAGCATCATGGGCAAATTCGGATATTTGCTCTTGATTCGGTCCAGCACCTTGTACAATCCCCTGGTATATTCAATGTACAGATGCGATTGCTTATTTTTCAGGTACGCCGAATATGCATTCGTCATCATCCGGTTGCAATCCCATTTGAAAAACGCCACGCCAGTTCCCGTCTGCATGATGTCGTCCACCACCTTGAACACAAAGTCCTGCACCAGCGGATTGCAAAGGTCTAAAACCAACTGCGTCCGATAGGTATGTTGCGGCCGGTTGGGCAAGCTCAACACCCAATCCGGATGTTTCTCGTACAACTCGCTTTTGGCATTGATCATTTCCGGCTCAATCCAGATCCCAAACTTGATTCCAGTCTTGGTGGCTTCCTGAGTAAGGAAACCCAGTCCGTTCGGCAACTTGGCCTTTGTGGCCTGCCAATCACCCAAGCCCGATGTGGAACCACTTCGGGGGTATTTGTTCCCAAACCAGCCATCGTCCAACAAGAACATGTCCACACCCAAGGTCTTGGCATGGTCGAACATCTCCGTCAGCTTCTTCTCGTCAAAATTGAAGTAGGTTGTCTCCCAATTGTTCAGCAAAGTCAAACGCGGCTTGTCCCCATCCTTGAGACCGTATTTTCTGGCCCACGCATGCAAGTTCCTGCTGGCCTGTCCCTTGCCCTTGTTCGTAAACGTATAGATGGAAGCCGGAGTCGTAAACAATTGACCCGGAGCAAGACTGTATTCCGAAGCGAACGGGTTCATACCGGACGAAATGCGCAACGCATGGTTGTTGTCCACGTCAAACGCAAACCGGAAATTCCCCGACCAGGCCAGCGTTCCGGCTATCAGATCACCCGAATTTTCTTGAGCCTTCGCATTCAGCGAAACGAAAAAGGTCGGTGTCGCAAACATGTCGGTCCGCGCACCCAATTTGGAATCAATCACCTTGGTGCCTGGTGTCAATTCGCTTTCCTGCATTCTGGCCTCCTCCGCCCAATCACTGTAAAACTGTGTCAACCAATATTCCTTGGCTTCCAAATGCAACAACGACGAGGCAAAATTGTAAAGCATCACCTCCTTTTTTTCCTGATGTTGAATTTCCGTCCAAAGCTCAATAACATCTTCCTTAAAGAAAGCTTTGTAATGCAGTGTCACGTCAACCGGATACTGCGGATCCTTCAGCTTGATCAGCGTTTCGACAGTGTTTTCATCCACCTTGAGCGTACTCACACCTTGAAATTGTAAATCCAACGACGGGTTTCCATCGTTGTGCGTCATCCGAATAGCCGGTTCGAACAAGTTGTCCGTCCCAAACGTCGGATAAGCCACATGTCGCAAGTCTATCAACGGATTCCCGTCGTTCACAGCGAACCGCTTCGTATTTTCTCTCGAAATCGCCTCATAATCAGCAGCATCAACCAACTTTACGCCAAAATAAGTTTGGTAAACCTGCTGATTCTTGCCCACTTTCAATACCAAAGCGGTATTTTCCGTTTCAATCCGAATGGTCGGATTGTCTTGTGAATGGGCTGAAAAACAAAAAGTTGCTAGAAAGACAATCAGGAAGGCACGGTTCATGGATCTAGTTTTATTAGGGATTGAAACAGAAATTCAATTCCATTCAAAAATAGACAATTCAAATACCACAAAGTGTCAGAATAATCTCAAATAATAGTAGAATGTTCCGAAACGTATCCGGAAAATTGGTTAATCCTTGGGAATGATTTTCGACTTATCCTTTTCTTTGTAAACCTTGGAATTATTTTTAACCCAGTTCGTCAGATTCCCTTTTTCCTGAATTTTCAACAACTTCTCCAGAAACACATTCTTATTGGTTTCACGAATGGAACGGTATCCGTCCAACATCGCCTCGATGCCGGCTTCCTGTGCAATCAGGTCTTCGGCATCCTTATTTCCCAATTTAACCAACGTCATGCCGGCAATGTAATTCATCATCAAGTCGTATGCAAATACATTGGTCTTATCGCTCATCACTTCATCCACAAACTCCGGACGAATATCAACGTTCGTTGTCGGCGAACCTGACACCCACCTGAAAACGAATTGGTTGGCAGCCTGCCTAATGCTTCGGTTGTAGAACAAAGCCGTTTTAATCATCCATTGTGCAGTCGCTTTCACGGAATCCTGATACGGAGCATAATCTTCCGCCTTCTTTAGCTCATACTTGGTTGGAACCTTGATTTCCTGTCCATACATCAAGCAAGTTGAAAGCAGGAATGCGAAAAAAATTAATCTTTTCATGCCTGTTCCAAATAGGTCTGTGACAGCACTCGTTTCCCGATTTTCGAAAAGGCCCACGGATAATAAATGCCTAGCGTCACCATCGTCAGTAGCATTTGCCCCCAAATATAGAAAAAATCATTTTTAGCATCATAGTCGAACCCGAAACGCAAGGTCGTCTCGTCACTCACAGCCACCGTCTTTTCGGAAAAATATTTGAACAACCTCAAATACGCCAACGGGAAATAAATGCCCACCGTTACAACGATCAAAAGGAACTCCGTCAGAATCTTGAAGGCGGATTCAACGAATTCAGTCTCCCATCGAATGCTGAAATTCTTATACTGAACATCCACCATCCAATGGTAATAGTAATAAAAATACGGCACCATGACAATCATCAGAATACCTTCGTAAATCAAAGCATACAGCAAATTCTCACTGAATGAGTTGATATACCCGCTAAACAAAAGCGATAAGGCAATGATGGGCAAGAAGATGGTTAGCAGAAGTATGACAAAAAGCCTACCACCCTTCCCCATGAATTGGAACTTTTCTTCCTTCCAGGAACTGCTTGAAGCGAAAAAAGATGCGATGTCTTTGATAAACCAAGGCAAATAGATGAACAAGGTCACACAACTCAACAACAGCCCCAATAAAATCTTACCGACATAAGTAAAGAATTTTCCATCGAACTGAATCGTCTCCTCCTTGTATTTTATACTTTCAACGGCCATTTTGATGATGAAAAAAGCAATAAGATAGCCAAGCAACATGGTTAGGAACAACACCGCAGAACTCAAAAAATGAGGATTGCCTTCCAATGGTCTGTGTGTGATGTTGTGATAATTGATGCCATACGGAATAAGGACAAACACATAAATGAGCATCCAAATGGGTAACAGACGCTTTCCAGTCAGGGTAAAATCAAAATAGTTTTTCATAAGGTTGATTATAAGGGTATTAATAAGGTTGCAATGATGTGACTGATCAAACCCAGCAAAACGAAAACATGAAAGACGGAGTGAACGAATTCATGTTTGGCCAAAGCATAAAAGAACGAACCTACAATATAAAACAGGCCTCCTGCTCCCATCCAATAGAGCGTGGCTATGCAATTGCCGGCAATACAAACCGAGATGAGCGGTTTGACCGCAATTAAAATGGACAAACCCATGAGCACATACGAAGCCGTTTTAATGTTGCTATTCGCCTTGAGCGTACCAAAATTCAAGCCCAATCCTATCAAGGCGAAAATCCATACCATGAGGAATAGACCCCAACCCCAGATTCCCACCGTCCTCAATAAGATCAATGTAACCGGTGAGAAACTTGCGGCGATGAGCACATAGATGCTTCCATGGTCAAAATGCCGTAAAAAGGATTTTGTCTTTGGGGTTTGAATATAATGATACATCGTGGACGAAAGCATGCAAACCACCATGCCGAATCCATAGATGCAGAAAGCCACTACAGCCCAACCATTATGAGCCTCAACTGCTCTGTACAGCAACACGATGGTCGAAACGATCGCAATGACGACACCAAGTGCATGAGACATGTAATTTGCCTTTTCTTCCCTCGCACTATATGATTTCAAATTTTCCATAATTCGTTTTTAGTTTCAATAAACGCAAAGATGACCATTTTCGTTGACAATCACCTATTTTTCGCTTTTTGAAAACCGCAGACTCAACGCTAAAAACAGTACCATGAAAAGCGCAATTGATGTCGATAGGAATACGAATTTGAACGGATTCGCTGCTGAAACCGACCCTAAAATCAGTCCGAACAAAGCCGATCCAATCAATTGGCCCGAGCTGGTGAAGATGGTGAGCATCCCCTGTGAAATGGCCCTATCCTCCGCTTTGGTGACATTCAGCATGATGTACCTTAAAGAACTGCCGGCTAGAATGGACAAGCCCAATCCAACAAAGACACCACTCGTATAATACAGATACAATTCATTACCGCTGAGTGTCAAAATGGTGAAACCAATCAGCGTCAGTAAGATACCGATAATCAAGATGGGTTTGACACCATATTTGTCAATCATTCTTCCAAAAATGGGCGAACCCACCGCAGTAGCCAGGACGAATGGAACGAGCATGAAACTGGCGGTTGAAGATGAAACCCCAAACATATGCACCGAATATTTTGGAATGAACACGAAACAAGCCTGTACCAACCCGCTCACCATGGCAATGATACCCGTTATGACAATCGTCGGATTTCTGAAGTAACCAAACTTGATGATCGGATGTGCCGTTCGCCTTTCGGTAATCAATAGCAAAACCATCGACACCAACGAAATACTGGATGCCAACCAAATCCCCTTGTTTCCATAATCGCCTACCTCACTCATCCTGAAGTTGTTAATACTGAACGTAAAGCCAGCCAAAGACAAACCCAGAAAAATAATGCCCTTCCAATCGATTTTCGATTTTTTGGAAACAATGTAATTGGGCAATAATTTGGAACTGAAATATACCAATCCGGCCGAAATCGGCAAATTAATCAGAAAGAGCACGTTCCAGGAGAAATAGTTCAGGATGATACCAGCCATCAGCGGTCCAATCATGAAGGCGATGCCAAAAACCGCCCCCAACAAGCCCAACAGCTGACCTCTTTTTTCCTTAGGGTACAAATCACCAATAACGGCTGAAGCCACCGGAAAAATGCCACTGGCTCCAAATCCCTGAATCGCTCTTCCCACGAGCAAGTATTGGTACGTACTGGTCATGGAGACCACCAACGACCCCAATGCAAAAATAAGGATGGAGATGATGTAAATCTTCCTTCGACCATAAATATCCGACAACCGGGCAAACAACGAGATTCCAACCAAATTGAAAAGCACATAAATTGAAAATATCCAACTGGAATACTGACTGCTTATCTTTAGAAACTTCTCAATGGACGGGATGGCGGGCCCTACGATGGAGATATCCAAAGCACCCATCAACACACCCACGAACAAAAGTGGTATGATACCACGCGTATTTTTATTTTCCATATATTTAATTAATCCAATAATCCTTTTCCATCCAGTATCTGCTGAATACATTTTGCAACTCTGGACTCCCTAGTCTTGGCTTGTTTCGGATCCGAGAAGTATAAATTGTAAGCCCTTTGACGACCTGGTGTCAATGCCTTGAAAGCAGTCTCCAAATCGGGGTTTTCATCGAGTTTGATTTGAAACTCCTCGGGAAACTGAAACTCTGTCGTCTTTTTGAATTCCACCTTCAAACCAGCTTTCTCAATTTGCAACGCTTCCAGCACATACGCCTTCAGCACCGATTCCAATTCGATTATTTCTTGTATGTTGGTGAAACGTATCTGTCTTCCTGCTTGTACATTATCCGTTTGTTGAATGAGTATTTTTTGGGGATCCTTCATCAATGCACCTTTATGGAACAAAAGAGCGCAGTACTCCTTAAATCCATGAATCAACACGACATTGCCTTGATTGTACATATAACAGGGAACGCCCCATTTCAACTCTTCCGTGAGTCCAGAATCAAGCACGATTTTCCTCAATTTATCAAATTCAGCTTGCCATTTGGTGGCATTTCTCATGAAGGCGTCAACCTTCGGATTCAGTATATTGTTGGTCATAGTTGTAGTATTAATTCTCGAAAGTACGAATATTTTTTCAAACCCCTCATACATCCCACTAAACCGCCTTCAATCGCCAGGTTGCCTGTACTTTCCCCGCACGCTTGACCTTGAAGAACTGTCTCAACATCATGCTTTTCACCAACTATTTAAACGTGCTTATTTCTGAATACTTTATTTCAGCTTCCTTATCCACGATAAAGCCCATGTCCTTGAGGAATCGTTCAGTCCCTTCAAAATCATAAAAACTAGTGGCCTCAATTTGCTGTTCAACATTGAAATCCTTTATTTCCTTACTAAAAGCAAGGCCCAGTTTCGCCTCCTTGTTTTTTTAAATAACATCTTCAGTAATCCAATAACCACCCCGCTCCATCAAAATGCCATGAATGAAGAAACACAGCGTTTCATTTTCCGACGTATTCAGATATTGCAACAGACCCTCGTTCACGATGCAACCGGCCCAGTTTGAAAGACATCCTCGTCCAACGCATTGAGCGGCAAGAGTTCCATCGTCGCTTTTGTAGATTGTTCGATGTAGATCTAACGCTTGAGAAAAGCTTTCTTGTTGGCAATCACCTCCGGCAAATTCGTATCAATGGACTAAATGCCCTCCTTTTGAGCATAGACTAAACCGCGAAAAGAATACCCGACGACAGTTCCAAGATATTTGAAATATTCAATTTATTGATTAACCGGTCGATACTCCAACACCATCTCTCCAGAGCGACCGTACTTGCCCAAAACGTATTGTCCTTCCGCTTAAAATCCGGGACATACGAGTTTGGATATTCCAGCAGTTCCGCAATTTCTCTTGCAAATGGAATTTTGGTTTAGCTTTTCCACAACAGCATCCATCTGGCAGAAGGGCTGATGGATGAATCATTCCGATTGATCTCTTTTGATTTCAATGTATTACAGACCGGTCTTTTCCGAACAAATCTCAAATACTTTTTCTTTCAATTCATGATAATCCTCACCTGTCAGCCATGGAAGGTTGTAGGTTTTGACATAATCCGAATAGTGTACTTGCAACTCATTGTTTCTCAGCGAAATGTATTCTACCAATTTCAAATCCAGAAAGATGTCCGGACGATAGGACTTTATTATCTCCAACGAATGGTGAGTCACCTTGATGCTGTATACAGTCTTGAAGAACTCCAATCCAACCAACCCGTATATCATGATTAAAATGCCGATGGATAGTGAGATCGGTTGTTTAAAGTGATCCACCAGCAACACCAACGAAGCCCAAACCAAACCAATGAAAAAATTGGTGATCCTCGATGAGCGGCTTTGAGATTTCCGTTCATTTCTTTCAATGTGAAGTTCTTTAAATTCCATATTCAATCTTGTTTTAGTTTGCTGAACACTTCCAAATCAACATACTGCCCGTCGGGAAACAGTTCACCAGCACGCTCCACACCTTCCAATTTGAAACCAAGCCGAATCGGGATACCCCGACTTGGAATGTTTCCAACTCCACAACGAATCTGAATCCTATTCATACCCAACTCTTCAAAGGCAAAGTTCATCAATGCAATGACTGAATCTGTGATGATGCCTTTCTTTTGGTACGACTCCGACAACCAGTAACCTATCTCCGTCTTCCTATTTGCCTTGTCTGAACTCTTGAATCCAATGACTCCGGCAAATTTATCTTCAAAAAGCACGACAAATGTATGTTCCCTAACCTCATACGGAGTCTCCAAAATGGATTGAATGAACATCCTCGAAAAATCAACCGATCTTGTAAACGCCACAAAAGGCAACCATCTTCCGAGATATTCGCGCTGAGAATCGATTGTTTCAAAAATATCCTTGGAATCTTCCAACTCAATTTCACGTAAAACTATTTGATTTGAAACCTTTAGCATCATTGCTTCGTCAATTTAATCTTCCTGATTTTGTGTTGATTGGATGGATTAAGGCAAAGTTAGGATAATTTTCTCAAAATAAGTTGGAATTCATGTGCGGCAAAAGTCTTCAAATCTGCTTTCGTCTTTTGTTTGTATAAACAAGAATCTCACTTTATTAAGCACAAAAACTGAGGCTGAAACAAAGTCATTCGATTTCAAGTATTTATGTGATTCCAATACCCTTTCCACGATATTCCGAATCAATATGACAATTAATCCCAGTTATGATATCTTTCAAGAGATGGTCTTAGTCTCCAAGTTGCCAGCATTTTAGGTGCATTTTTAAATGCAATGAAGTTTTCATCTATGGATCCATTTGAACTATATTTCAAGGAACTAAGTTTAGAGTCTTCAACATCTGCTTCTTTATCAATATCAAAGCCCATACGTTTGAAAAAGACTTTAGCAACTTCAAAACTATTGAATTTGTTTTCTTCAATTTTATACAGCTCCTTAAAAGCAGTTGTGACATTTTTAAATTGAAAATTTGGATTGTTGAATGGTTGCTTGATGTATATGTCAGCCGTTATCCAATAACCGCCGCATTCGGTTAAAATCCTAAAAATCGTTTTGCAGAGTTTTTCTTTTTCTTCATTATTCAAATACATTAATAACCATTTATTAATGCTGATTATTTCTCCTGCTGCAAAAAATGGTCAACGACATCCTGAAATTGTTCATCATCAACAACATTTAGGGGTAGTAATTCCAAAGTTCCCCAAAAAAAAATTCTCACTTTTAAGCGTAGGCATAAACTCCTTTTTAATCACCAAATCGTTAAGTCACTCATCAAGACTCCGATATCTGTTTTCAAAATGCAACGTTCTTGCCCAAAAGGTGCTATCCCGATTATCATAATCCAAGACAAATTTCTCAGGATATAATAACAGTTCCGCTGTTTGTCGTGCAAATTTGATAAGTTTTGGTTGACGCTTTCGAATAGACTGATGCGACCTGAAAGAATGTCAATGCTAACACTTGGAAATGTTGATATAAATTTCCTGTAATGGGATCGCAAGTCCCGTTTTCAGCGATTTGTAGTAACCTCTTTAGTCGGTTCATAATAAAGCGTTACGGCCCCACCTTTAAAGATTTTTGACTTTATGAGTTTAAGATTAGTCCGATGGTTGCTATTTTCAAATAGTGGCATACCGCTACCTGCAACAACAGGGTGAATACAAAGTTGGAATTCGTCAATCAGATTAAGATTCAATAGCTGAATAATTAAACTCCGACTGCCAACTAAAATGTCTTTACCCGATTGTTGCTTTAATTCCTTAACAATATCCTCTATAGGTTTTTTAGCAAGTTTCGCACTGTCCCAATCTGTATTTTTTAACTTATGTGAAAAGACAATTTTTGGAATTTTGTCTATCGCTACAGCAAAGTCGTCCATTGATTTTTCACCTGAGGGCTCTTTAACGAGGGTCTGCCAGAATTGCATTAGTAGATAGGTTATACTACCATAAAGAATAACGTCTGCGTTATCTAACAGATCAGTGTAATGTTGATGAACTTCTTCATCAGGAACTATTACAGTATGGTCACAAAATCCGTCAAGTGTCATATTGATTCCTGCAATTATTTTTCTCATTCTTTTCAATATTAGTTAGTTGATTCATTTCGGATTCATTCGATTAATGTCATGTGCGGCGTGATGTTTACTTAAAAGAAATTTAATCTGCACTACGCAATCAGGATCTCATCATCGTCAACCTGATAAATCAACCGATGTTTACATTTTTCGACGTGACCAGAATCCCTGATACTTAGTCTAAGGAGCCTCCTGTTTCCCACTACAATACAGGTACCCTTTCCATAATTGATAAACATGGTCTCATTTTAATCCGTCACATTGTAAAAATGACTCTTGACCTCTTTTCGAAAATCAGAAAGTGTAGTTGATAGCTTAGCTTTACATATCTGTGTATGTATTATATTTTAAACTAGCATTGGTTTAACTAGTGGCTAGAATCTTGGTTTTTTTTTAAATATTCTACCCTAAATACCATATTATTGAAGTCAAAAATTGCTTTTTCACATTTGTCAAAAACAACACTACCTAAGATACCACCTTCAATTGTCCCAATCTGGATGTCATTCTCTTTTTCTTTTGAAAGGGAACATTCATTTATCATCTGCATGTCCAGATTGCATATTTTGATATCGATCTGCGGACATTTATATTCAAAGCCGGATGAGATACTGGCTTTATTGCAGCCACCAGTTGCTCCACTTACAGGAGTGGCCAAAGTTGCAGAAGGAATTTGATCTTTGTGTTTATTATAGAACTCTGAGTTGATAAATAAACCAGAAGTTCTCCAACCAGTATCAAAATAGGCAAGAAAATCATCGTCGCAAACCTTCATATTCATGTATAGCGTGGAATTCTTAATGTAGAGATTACGCCTGTATGTACTATCTTCTTTTAAAGGAAAGGACATTGTCTTTTTTCTGAAATCGAACGCTACAATTCCTAATTGTTTAATTATGGGCGTTCCCAATACAATGTCAAACTTAGAGTTAATTATTGAATCGCACTTAACCTGAGAATGATCAGCAGAGTCTATTTTTTCAATAGATACAAAAATAGGCACAGCACGGAAGCAAAACGGACCAAGTTGGAGGCTATCCACCACGCCCATTAAACCATAAATATTGTTGTTTAACATAATGGTATCCGACGTGTTGAGTTTCACTCCAATCTTATCAGCAATTTTCCTGTTCCAGATATAACCACCTACACATGCTCCAGTATCAAAGTGGGTTCGTAATAAGATGCCATTCCAGAGTGAGTTAAAATAGATGCCATCATTCGTATCGGGTAGTATATGCACAATGGTATTTTGTTGCTTTTTACTTTTAAACACTTGCAATTTTGGATATTTATCACTGAAACTTTTAAAGCTATCTATTACTTTCGTTAGCTCTTGGATTCCTAACAATCGATTATTTGGATCAACGGTGGTATCATTTTTTGCGATGTCCATCAATTTCAAACAAATGTTTTCACCTTTGGAATACTCTTGTACATCAGCACATAGTTGTAAAACAGGTTGTCCGAATAATTGAAGCAGCACAGGATATTTCATGTTTAACAGATTCTTATCCAGAAGCTGCTCATAGGCATTGATTGCATCAATGGGACGATTAAAGGCATTCCCAGTTTCTGCTATGTACCAAAGTTTCACAAACTCATCGTCGATGCTGTCTTTATTTTCTTGGTAATAATTCTCAATGTCAAACCACTTTTTAGTAACAATTAAATCGGCCAATACTTGATTGTGGTTTGTGCTTTGAGACAATGTCAACATGTTGTTTAAAAGCAGAAATAGAAAGAGAAAAAACGAGTATTTCATCGATTGAAATTATGTCAGTTATTTTAAAGATTCATCAAAAGTAGTAGATATCATTTACGTTTAATACTCGCATAGGTCAATTATCAGCTAAGGCAATGACCACATTTACTTTCTCTTTGTCAATCAATTACAGAAAACTAAACCGACCGGTTCTACTCTTAGCCATAACGGGTGGCTAGGGCGCGGCAAGCCCAATGCGAAGCTTGAACCGGCTGTGGCTTTACTGATGTTATTTGCAGTGTTTTTTTGTCTGACAACAACATGCATTTATCGCCTATAGATTTGATATTAAGAATCTTAATCCCAAATTTTTGATTGGTATTCAGCGATCTTTACTGCGATCTTAAATCTTAAAAATATCCCCAAAAGAAAAAAACTAAAGCATAATCATAAGAAATTGAAACAGAATGCAATCTAAAGATAATATATATCAAAAAATAAAGTGCGTAAAAGATAAAAACTATGGTATCAGAGTATCTTAAAATTCTATTTTACAAAATTCGACATTTCGACCACTTTTTTTTAAAGTAGCTCTAATAATCCGCTTAGAAACATAAAAGTGGCTACAAAAAGTGTTATCCACATAATGAACTTAAACCAATGAAGACTTCGAAAGAAATCATTAAAAATGAAGATACTTACATCCATAATCAACAATCGGTATTAAAGATATGTACCAACTTGGGAAATCATGCTCTTCATTAACACTTATCTATTGTTTATCAGCTCTTTAGTGTGGTTCACCAACTCCATCCCACCAAATTGTCCGTGGCCAGGGATCACAAATCTAGCCATCGGAAATTTAATTGCGACTTTCTCAATCGTTATCGGATATGCCTTCAAATCACCATCTGCAGTATTGCCCAAATTGATCGTTGCCAAACTCTTCATCATGCAACCAGCAAACAAAATCAGCTCCGAAGGAATCCAGACGACAATATTGTCTGTCGAATGCGCCCTGCCCAAATAGTAGCACTCAATTGTCTTATCTCCCAATTGAAGTTTTAGTGAATCCCTGAATCCAAAGTCCGGAACAGGAAGCTTTTTTAATCTTGCAATATCAATGGTCATTTGATTTGCATAGCTTTTCACTTTTTGACTTTGCAGATATCCCAATCCGCCCATACAGTCATTATGCCAGTGGTTAGGAACAAATCCAACAATCTTCAATCCCATCTTGTGACTCATCCACGAAACCAACGTCTTTGTCAAACTATCAGTCACCGGAGTATCGAACAGAAAAGCCTCATTCTTATTTATGAAAATCAGTCCATTGGAAGATACTTTTCCATACGGGGGAATTGTCGAAACAGACACATGAACAAAAGCATTATCAGTTATTTTTATCAACTCAATATCCTTCGATACCTTAATCCGTTTAGAATCTTCCTGAGAAAACACGTTGCTGGAAGTCAAAATCAGCAGGATTAAAAAAATTGATTGTCTCATTGGTGATGCTTAATAGTCCGCCTCTAACATTTCCACAAATGGGTAATCAGACCGCGGCCGCCTTAGCGGCTCTGGTTTAGGTGATGTTTGCCCTCGTTTTTTTTATTTCTTCAACCATTGATCAATACTAATCTCATATTGTTCCAAATCAGGATAACCGGACGACCGCTCTGTTGACATCTCTTGTTCTAATGCAGCTTTAAATTCAGGGGTGCATTTTCTTTCTTCATTCTTACCCAGTGCTTTATTGAATAAATTCCAATCCTTTATGATTTGTTCTAAATCAACTCCTTTAAAAAAATTCTTTACGCCAGTAGATAATCTATGTTTTCCTATTGGTAAATAGTAAACAAAACCAGTAAAAATATCTTCATAATGATCATTTGTTGGAGATGTCCAAATATCAAGACTATCACTCCCAAAAGGGGAGTTTGAAAAATCAAATCCCAGATTTTCTTTTTTAGTTTGTTTAAATGCTGCATCCCATTTTCCAAATTGAATTGGGATTTGATCGCCATTCTGAAACATTTGAAGCTTATTCCGTTCCGACGCAGGTATATTTTGCGTAAACGATAAGCCATTTATATAAACATTTGCATATTTATCTTCATAATGCCTCTTCAAATAATCTCCAACGTTAACTTCTCTACTATTTGAGAGCGTTTTAGAAAATGCATGTCTGTAATTCATAATAACTAATGCCTTTTTCCGACTAGAATTTTTCCTGATACTATCGAAGGAATTTATAATATAACTTGCCATTAAACTATCTCGCATTGAAAGATTCTCAATAATATATTGTTTCATAGTTCCAATGTTTTCTCTTTGCGCCATTGTCGGATTTCTGGTGCCCGATGTTAATAGATTAATCTGTGACCTTTTATCTAAGCGACAATTTAAGGTGTTTAATTTTCCAGTAAATTCGTAGAAGTTTGTATTATTCCAAAATGGAGGAAATGAACCATTTTGATATACTGCTGCTTGTTGTAGTTGTTTTATGCTATCATTTTTGAATTTTGTTTTTATAAAATTCAAGGTATTTTGCCTAGTGCTAATTGAGCCAACTTCCGTAAAGATATTACCTACATTTCGAATGAAAAAAGGTGAACTTACAATATCATAAATCAAGTTGTATTGGGTTGTTTCGCGGTGGCTCCTTTCGCAAAGAACAACAATATCATACTTTTTAAATAAATTCAATATATAGTCTTTTGCTGAAGTTTGTTGGCCCTCCACAAAAGTGACATATCTTGAAATATCCCCATTATTTGTTTGGGAGAAAGTTAAATCACAAATGAATGTCAAGAGTAAGATTAAAGTAAAGATGCGTCTCATAAATTTTTTTAAAGTGTTTGGTGATGCGTAGTCAGAGCTAAAACTAAGTAATGCACAAAGGTATTAATGCAACATGTATTTTTAAATTTTTGAATCATTATCGGGACTTCACCAAGTGTTCTCGCCATATGTCCAATTCGAATTGCAATCAAAGAGTCGTTAGTATTTTTCTACTATTTTTTGTTTACTAAATCCATCGTCACCGGCTGAGATAATCGCCATACTCATTCTATCATGAACATTGCACCTCTTCAGATGCTGAATTTTTCTCTTGGATGTTTGTTTCAAATCTGCTAATCCCTCAATATGTGCGATTCTAGAATGAGAGCAAACGGGTAGCTAAGCCCAGTTTTTTTGTTTTTGTCTTATATCAATTCTCAGCATTTTTAAAGAATCTGCTCCAACGAATCTTGCCCTTTAACCAACTTTTATCTTTGTCCAACGATAACCAGACGAATACCGGGCGACCGACAATATGATCCTCAGGCACAAATCCCCAATAACGGGAATCAGCTGAATTGTGACGATTATCACCCATCATCCAGTAATAATCCATTTTGAAAGTGTATGTTTTTGTGGCCTTGCCATTTATGTAAAAAATTCCATTAATGAAATCGAGTTTGTTGTTCTCATAGACCCGAATGGCACGTTCGTAAATTGAAATGTTGTAAGCATTAAGTGTTAGTGTCATCCCCTTTCTAGGTATCCAAATCGGCCCATAATTATCACGTGTCCAGTTTTTATGTCCTCCGAGTGGGAACATATCCTTACTCACTGAATGTTCCATTAAAATCTTAGTAACGCCCCTTACTTTGAGCATTTTATCATATGTTTCCTCGTTCAACGGGAAGTGGTAGACTGGTAATCTGGGATCTAATCCAATCTCTTGAATATGCTGTGCATTCATTTGATTTACCTGCTCACTTTGACCGTTTTTAATCATCAGTGAATCATCCTCATGGCTAATTCCCAATTCTCTTTTCAAGGATCTGGACAAATAGGTACCATCTGTTTGAACAAAGTAGTTTAATTGCATTCCTGGAATTCTCTTCTGTTTTTGGCCATTAACATATACCTGATTATCTTTTATCTGAAGCCAATCTCCAGCAATGGCTACACATCGTTTCACATAATTCTCACGTCTATCGACCGGTCGATAAATAATGTCGCCAAAGATGTCTTTTCTCCCTAACACATTATCCTTACCGTACATGTAACACCAGGTGTAATAATCAGGATTTGTATACTTCGTTGCAACTGTATCTCCGTTTGGAAAGTTGAATACTACAATATCATCACGCTTCAACTCATCAAAGCCCTTTAAACGACGATAATTCCACTGGGGTTTCTCTATGAATGACTTACAATTTAGGATCGGCAAGGTATGCTGAGCCAATGGAAAAGAAAGCGGAGTATTTGGGACACGAGGGCCAAAACTTGCCTTACTGACTAATAGAAAATCACCAACCAATAAACTCTTTTCAAGCGATGAACTTGGGATCTGATAGTTTTGGAAAAGATAGACGTTGATGAAATAGACGGCTACCAATGCAAACACTATTGCATCAACCCAACCCATCACACTTAACAACGTCTTGTTCTTCGATTTTTTCCACCAATTCCATGGCACATAGTGGGTAATAAATGCATCAAAAATCACTGGCAACAATAATAGCCACCAATAGTTGTCTACCCAAACAATAAACAATAC
>Ga0302213_1000054_pt1 | contig 89746 bp, 45 predicted proteins | sample II_Fen_N1_2_FD_194583 | JGI IMG/M metagenome (GOLD analysis project Ga0302213, IMG submission 194583) | Peat permafrost microbial communities from Stordalen Mire near Abisko, Sweden - II_Fen_N1_1 | ecosystem: Environmental > Terrestrial > Soil > Wetlands > Permafrost | place: Sweden: Abisko...
CTATCTTTTATACAATAATCCACTACTTTTTTTACATTGGCAAGCCATGTACCATCAATTGTACTGCTGATAGTATCTGAATGGTAGAACCAAGCGACAGGAAGCCTGACGGTATTAAACCCTGCAGCCTTCACAGAATCTATGGTTGCCTGGGTTGTAGTGCCAAAGGAATTACGAGGAACCCAAGTAGCTTCAAGCACGTTTCCCAGATTCCAACCAAGTTTCATTTTATTTGCTATTTGTTGTGCAGTTGGCAACTCAGCTTTAACCGTTGCGGACATCAAAAGCCCGCTTGCAGTAATGGCAATAAGTATAACCTGCCTAAAAGAGCGAGATAATAAAGCTATTTTCATTTATAATATTTTTCTTATTCAATTTATAGTTTATTCCAGCTATATCAGGGTCTTGTGTTAGGAGACCCTGATATGGCATATTGAGTTTAATAAACCAATAGTTTTTTCGTTAAACTATTTTGATTGTTTGAAAACCTGACCAAGTAAATACCCGGTTTTAGATTGACATCCAATTGGGTGCGTTGCACATCAAACACAGTTTGTTCTAAAGCAGTCTGCCCGTTTATTTCGATAAGCTGTATGGTTGTCATACCTTTAAGCCAACCCAAATCAACAGTTAGCTGATTTCCGTTCAAAGGATTAGGAAACATGGCAATATCATCAGGCTTGATGACCTGTGACACACTAGTTAAAGTGTCTTTTGAAACAGTGATATTGCATATTGCCTTAAAGTTTCCGTCATTGGTCGTAGCTGTAATTACGGCTTTTCCACTTGACACAGCAGTTATCAGACCAGATGCACTTACAGTAGCAACACTGTTTTGACTTGAAGTCCAACTTACTGAATTCAGAGAGGCATTGGATGGAAGTACCGTGGTAGAGAGTTGTTTGGTTTCCCGAATTTTAATTGTGCCCATTTTTGGGGATACAGTAACACTTGTTACCGGAATGCCAACAACAATTTGTAACGTAGCTCTCTTTACACCAGCCATTGCACTAATAATTGCTTTACCACCTCCATGTCCTGTAACAAGCCCCGTGGAACTAACTGTTGCTGCGGAAGGATTATCTGAAGTCCATATAATTGTTTTATGCGTTGCATTACTTGGTGATACTGTTGCGGTTAATGAGGTCGTAGCATCAATAGCAAGAGAATTGGTAGTTTGATCAATTGTAACACCAGTTGCCGGTATTGTATCGGTTGCAGCTCGCAGCATAGAATTAACAATTCCATAGTCATTTACCTTACCTGTACTACGATTAAATAATGATCCGGTGTCCCAAACGAAAGGAATTGCCCCGTTTTTAAGTGCCGATTTCACCATATAGTAATAATAATACTCAACAGATTTCTCGTGAAGTTCCCGATCTGCCCCAGAAGCAAGTGTTCCACGTTTCCATGCCGCATACTCACCCAAAATTACAGGAACCCCCTTATCTATGAATCTTGTTTTAAGCGTATTACCGAAATAATTATCAATTTCAGCCTCTTGATTGTAGGTTGGATTATGTATAATATCGGTAGCAGAAAGATAGCCTTTTCCCCAGTAATAAATGCATTTAACGTTAACATCATCATTAGCCAAAAGGGCAAACTGATAACCATAACTGTGTGCTTCAAACATCAACCGGTCGGGGATCTCGTCTTTTGGAATGGTTGAATAGTCGGCGTGTCCCTGAAAAATCAGCGTTCGCGAACTATTATTTCCTCCCGTTGCGCGGACTGCTTTAATGAAGGTTTGTATATACGAATCTAATACAGTTCCCCCTTTTTGTATATCTTGAGTACTTGGCTCATTGGCGCAGGCAAAAAGTAAATGGTGATCATAATCTTTGAAATAATTTGCTATTTGTGTCCAATATTTTTTTTGTCTTGCATTTACAATGGCCGAATCGGCAGCGGTGACACGATTTTCCAGCCAACCTTTATCCCAGTGAATATTAATCATTACATACATACTGTCTTTAATGCAAAAGTCAACATTTTTTTTAACTTGGGCAAGGTAAGCCGGTTTAATTATACTGGTGATAGTATCGGAATTATTAAACCATGCGCAAGGAAGCCTAACTGAATTAAAACCAGCAGCTTTTACTGAATCAATGAGTCTTTGGGAAGCATTACCTGGTGTTGCCCAAGTAGCTTCAAGCGTGTTTCCAAGATTCCAACCAAGTCTCATTTTGCTGGCAATTTGCTTTGCAGTTGGTAAAACAGCCCACACACTCGTGGACATCAATAAAACGAGCATAACGCTCGCGAAACGAAGATTTCTAAATTTTAGTGATTTTTTCATGATATAAAAATATTTTTAAAAAATTTTAAGGTTAATATAATAACAACTTATATTTAAATGAATTATCACCACAAAAGGTTTTCAAATTCTTTTGTGGTGTTAAGTATTATTATTTGCAAACGGTTGTTGTAGAAGCTTCTTTGTATCCTTGATTAATAGCATTAACAATACCCCGATCAAGAATTGCACCTGTGCTCCGATTGAACAACCAACCGGGGACATCCCAGCAAATCGGGATTAATCCTTTACTAACAGTAGATCTAACAACACATTTGTAAAAAGACTCCACTGAAGCGCTGTTAAGCTCCTGATCTGAAGGCGTACCAAGTTTTCGTTTTCCCGCACCAAATTCGCCGACAATTACCGGAATCCCTTTATCGACAAACTGGGCTTTCATTTTTCCAAAATTCTTATCCACATCGCTTTCTTCACCCCATGTGGCATTGTGGGCGGCATCTGTTGTCGAATGGTTGCCCTGTCCCCAATAGTAGAACATTTTACCCCAGTTGGCATCATTTTCCATAAGACAGAATTGAAATGGGGTGTAATAATGAACTTCAGCCATAAGGCGGTCGGCAATTATATCCACAGGCAAAGTATTCATTAATTTATAAGTATTATCAACATCAGTTGAAGGACCTTGAAAAATAAGGGTACGCGAACTATTGTTGCCTCCAGTTGCCCGAACAGCATCAATAAAGGTCTGGTGATAAGACAACAAAACCGACATTTGGATGGAATCATGAGCACTTGGCTCATTAGCTCCTGCAAAAAGCAAATGTTCATCATAGTTTTTGAAATAATTGGCAATTTGAGTCCAATAAGCACGTTGTCGTTTATTAACTATATTCTGATTGGCTTTATTCACCCTGTTTTCCAACCACCCTTTATCCCAATGCATGTTTATGATCACATACATATCATCTTTAATACAATAATCCACAATCTCTTTTACGCGGGCAATCCACCCCTTATCAATAACACTTGTAACGGTATCCGAGTGAATAAACCACGATACGGGAAGCCTTACAGTATTAAAACCGGCAGCCTTTACCGAGTCGATAAGTTGTTGTGAGGTATGACCTGCACCCCAAGCACCTTCTCCACCAATAGCTTCTAGCGTGTTGCCCAAGTTCCAACCAACTCCCATTTTACCGGCAATATGCTGAGCAGTTGGTAATTTTGATTTTGCTGAAGCAGACATTAACAGCCCACATGAAATGATTGCAATAAATAGTCTTCTACTAAAAAGTTGAGGTAAAAACGTAATTCCTTTTTTCATTTTAAAATTAAATTGATATGTATGTTTTATAAGTTATTGTATCCAAAAATATCGATACATGGTTCTTAAATGCCGTTTATTTGATTTTCCTTTATTACTTTCTTTTAATCACTTTTACGCGTTTACTGCCTGTTGCAGCTTAACAAACATCAGTCTACAATTGCATGGTTTATAGGCATTTCTTCGAGAACAATCTCAATACACACCTAATAACTTAAAACGGAGGTATTTATGCAAATTTTTTAATGTAAAGATACTCTTAAACTTTATAAAAGCTAGGATAGAATTGTTTCCAATTAAGGTCATGGAAGTATTATTTGCAACAAAAGAAGTTGGACAAATAATTGCTGAACGAATGATATAAGTAAATGTAGAATAGCAGTTTATGTCAACTAAAAGCAAATTAGTCGGTCATTAGTCGTTCATTACTAATTCATGAACAAATTTGGATGAATGTAGATGAGCTTTCGTAAAGCAATACATCCAGAAATGAGGGTATCCAAAAAGGATGGTAACAGTTAGCACATAAAATAGTGATTTTTTCTATTGCTGAATCTGTATTAAATACAACTGAGTGCATTTAATAACTGTTAATTTATACAGGCAAAAAAAACGAGAGTGCCCTTTGATGACACTCTCGTTAACACGATGTAATGGAAAAACTACGCTGAACATCCAACGTCAATCTTTACGTTATGGAAAGCAGAGTATTATTATAAAAATATCTAACTGTATTATTTATTCTTAATTACTTTAACTTGTTCATTACCTATCGACAAAATATGTGTGCCCTTTGAAAGTCTGGCAATATTAATCTTCCCACTGCCATTTAGTATCTGACCGGACAATACCATTTTGCCGGCCAAATCCGTAATTACATAGTTAGAATTCAACAAATTGCCTGTATTCACATATATGAAATCAGATACCGGATTTGGATAAACTTTCATCTGTGCATTGTTCAACTCTGTCACAGCAGTTTGTTTCCCATAAATAGCAGTAACTTTATCAAAGCTGACTGCACCCGACAAGGATTTTAGTTGTAATACATGACTTCCTTTTGCTACAGATAAAATCAGACTGTTTTTTGTCCATGTTTGGCTACCTCCGGTCGAATTTACATTTAAAGTATCTTTGATAGCGCCATCAACAAGCAGTTGGAGGGCAGAATTGGCTGTAGCCGACACCTGAAATTCAAGATTATAATTCGCAGTTGAATCTGCAACAAGGGAATAATTGAGCCATTCTCCGGGTTTGATGGAATACACATCGTAACCCCCACCTGTTTTTGCCTCAATATCTACGGCATCGCCTTTGCGATACAACCCGTTTGTGTAAACTCCATCCAATTCATGATAGGCAACACTTTCGCCACCCAAGTCGTAGTTTTCGGCCTCTATTACTCCGGGAATGTGTGCACTTTGATTGTTCCAAGGTAATTGCTGAGACGGAATCTGTGTAAGAAAGAAAGTATTGTCAGACCCTGTGGTTAATATAAAATAAATATCATTAGTGACATTACTCAGAAACAATCCGTTCGATTTATTCACGATATTCATATAACCTCCGCTTTTCTCTACAAAACGCCACAATTGAGTTGCTGTACCGGTGTAACTCTGCTGAACAACGGAGGATGACGGAACACCCATCACCAATCCACTTTTTACATTTTCTATTTTGTAATACCCATCGCTTACGTATGAAACGACCCATTGCTGCGAGGTATTGTTTGATTGAGGATATTGGGCTACTCTATAACCTGCAATTGTACTAGTAGAATACACTGATAAATTTTTTCCACTAACTGCCGAGCTAATCTGAAATTTTCCTCCATAGTCTTTTTGAACAAGGATTTTGTCAATCGAAAGCGCTCCCTCATCCACATAAAAACGAATGGTATGGGTTCCGATAGCTAACTTTAGTGATACATTGACAGACACCCAGTTAGAGTTAGAAGAAAGCAAATCCAGAATACCGGTTTTATTTACACCATCAACCTCCAAATGAAATTTGGCAATATCACTTGAAAGAAGTTTAAATTCATAATTCAATTTGCTTGTATCGGTAACATTTACCGTGTACTTCATCCAATCATCCTTTAGCAGTCCTTTCACATAATACCCATTGTTCCCTATAAGGGTGTCGATTGGCAAACCATCTTCGGGACGATAAAAACCTGTATTATTTACTAACGAGGGAGAATGGAATGCTATGCCTTCTCCCCCGGTATTAAAATCCTCCGCTTCAACAACTCCCGGAATAGATATTGCCGTACCGCTAAAAGGGCTTTCAGCCACACCACTCTTTCTGGCAGCAAACAGCTGATTGTCTGTCCCCGCCTGATTATCAACGACCATCAATGCTCCATCTGTCTGAGAATTATTCAGGACTGTCAGGTATAACCCGTTTTTCTTGTTCTGAATCTGATAATAGCCATCTGTAGTTCTGATCATACTCCACATCTGGCTGTCGGTAGCAGCGGTACTGATTTGCAAAACAGCTGCACCCGCTTTATCTTCGCCCAGCGAAAGATATTTTTTACTGAAGACATTTTGAATTGTATAGTAGCCATTATTCAAACTGGCTATTCCCCAATTCTGCTTATCAGAACCATCAGACGCAAACAGTTTAATGGTATCGCTTACTGCGACTTGACCTGAGGATAAGGCGATATTTTTCTGATTGCTTTTAGCGGTCAAATAGTATGAGCCATTCAATAATCCTACCACAGCCAACTCCTTGGATACAATACGCGTTTGGTTGCTTGTAATTAATTTTATGGACACTTTATACCTACCTGATTCCTTGACATCAAACTCTTTCAATTTCCCACCCTTATCTGCAGCGATGGGAGACCCGTTTAAATACCATTGATAATCAGCACCAACAGGAGCAATAACTTTACCGTTGGCAAATGTCACTACCGGTTTCGGCATAAGAAGCATTTCCTTTATCTTTTGAGCAATAACTGCCTCACCGGCCTGTGTCGGGTGGATGCTATCGGCCTGAAAATAATTTGAATACCATGGCACTTTATTACCACCAAGTGCATCAAACATGTCAATCAGGGCAACTCCCGATTGAAGCGCAACCTGTTTGATTCTTGCGTTAACCGAATCTCTTATTAATACCATGCTGAAACCCCAAGTCGGCTTATCTCCCGGTGGAATAAGGCCAATCCAGACTTCGGGCTTTGAAGATAAGTTCTGGAATATCTGGATCATCTCCTTGTAGTTGGAAACAAATTCGTTTCCACGGTTATTCCAGTTCCATGGTTTGGAATCGTTTGTTCCCAATTCAATCGTAACATAATTGGGCAAATAAGCTTTTGCATCAGTAAAAATTTGTTCTTTCCAATAGGGGTAATCGCCATTTTTCAGCATAGTTCTGGAACTTATACCAAAATTCCCGACCGACCAGGAAGTTGTACCCAGTAGAGTTTGCAATTGAGGAGGATAACTTTGCGTAGATGGATCAGACAAACCACCCCCGTAAGTAATACTGTTTCCAACGCAAGAGACCTTGAGTTTTTGTGCCAACATCTGTTGGGGAGCAAGAACGATCAATACAGCAATAATCAGAAAAGGGCGAATAAGTTTATTTAACTTCATAAGTTACAATATTACTATCTTAATATTTCGGTGTAAAATTCATATTTTAAACGGAAAAATGCAAAGTAAAAAGCTTTTAGGATCTTTACTTCGCATCTTTGTCATTACACTAAAAAAAAGGAGACTTCCTTATTTTTGAATTATAAGTTTCTTAGCATCATGATATTGCCCAGCGTCAATTTTATAGAAGTACACACCACTGCGTAAATTAGATGCATTAAATTGCACAGTTTGAATTCCCGCACTTTGCAACCCATTGACTAGTGTGCTAACCTCCCTTCCCTGACAATCAAACACCTTTATAGTCACAAAATTACTTTCTGGCAATTCATATCTTATCGAGGTAGTTGAGCTAACCGGATTTGGACAATTCTGGTACAATTTGAATAAGCTTGCATTTGGTGAGTTTACACCATTCACAACTGGAGGAATACGGTAAGTTCCTTTTTCAATAACAATCATTTGGAGAGACCTTCTCGGTGAAGTGAATCTGATTTCCTTGCCATCAGTAGTATACTCATTCGCATTTATGGTGAATAATTGAGAAGCAATGGGGCCAATAGGTCCAAATTGATATTTGGCAGGAGCAACCCCATTTATATAAACCGTTGGAGAAAAACCAGCACTATCACTATTGCTGGTGAATGAATAGATATAATACTTATCTCCAACTCCTATCGTGTCGGTAAGTACACTAACTGTTTGGGACACATCTCCGGCATTAACAAAAACCAACCCTGTTTCGCCGGTTGAATATCGTGAGGCATAGCTGAGTAAACTTGGATTGGCTGGAGTATAAGTTGTTTTGATTGCCACATCACCAAAATATTTTTGCAAATAGGCAAGATAATAAAATTCCGGATGAGGTTTATTTGCGTAATTCGTACCCAACTCATTACCTGACATCATTCCATTTATGAACCATCTTGCACCCATGAAGACTTTATTTTTAATCATCTCACACATAAGAACGGATGCCTGCATACCATTCACAAAAGATGATCCCACATTTGCCGGAGCGCCACCGCTCATATTGTACTCTGTCAAAGTAATTGGCTTTGAATGCGCTTTATATTTAGCAATATCATTGTTTATATAAGTCACATTATCTAAAAGAGCTTTTCCAGGCTGAGTCAATAAATCTTTAACGACATTTGAATTACTGAAATAGTTATGTACCACATAAAAATCGGCAGAGTCACCCACAGCATTAAAAAATCCCTGATTCCAGGTTCTATTGCCAATAGCCCACTGACTGGTGCCATTATCTCCAGCCGCCTGTACTTGCCCGCCAATATAGATAGTAGCTCCAATTTTCTTAGCAGCCGTTTTCATCGAATCAACAAAAACTTTAAAATGCTTTCCGTACAAATCCCCAGTAACAAATGTAGGTTGTCCATCCTGATTCTTTTTCGTATCAATCATAAAGGTATATTCCCATGGACCGGCAGTTTCATTCCCAATTTCCCAATACTTCGTACGTCCTTTGTCATACCGTACCCAGTTAGCAGCCTCATGCGCAGCCCTGGCTACTGGGTCTTTGCCTGTTCCATACCGTGCATAACCATAATTAACGGTCATTAAACCTTCCGATACACCCGCGGCCTTACGGAATGCATAATACTGGTCGGTTGTGGTTACCCATCCGCCTTGCTTTCCGGTATGTGCGCTGAACGCATTTTTTTTAGTTGCTGTAATAGAAACACCGTTATAACTGTTACCATCATAAACCGAATCCGGCACATCAGTTGGTACTTGATCCATAAACCATCCATCAGACCATGTTCCGCCAGGGAAACGAATGAGAGTCGGAGCCATAATCTTTGTGGCATTTATCAACGCGGCATCGGTATAAGAGCCGTTCCAAGCAGCAACCGCATTTCCAAATACATATTTGGAAACCTTACAAATAGTATCGTTTTTTAACTTAAGAACTACCGTATTTGTTTGGGTTGGCTTTAGTGAGCTCACAGATGGAGGTTTTACAAATGCCTTTGGCTGGTAATCGTAAAGGAAACAATTGTTAACCTGCCCTAAAAGGTTAGAGTTAATGAGAATAATAGTTCCCAGAAAAAAAGTAAGAAAAGTTCTTTTCATAATAGTAATTTTAATGTGACTTAATGTAATTTTTAACGGCTTGTAATTCGGGATATTTAATGATATGTTTTTCCAATGAATTATTCAGACAAACAGACTTGTAACTCCTCTTACAATGTCTTTATCGTCATTTTTCTTTAGTGATTTCGAGACATATTATTTTACGATACAAAAGTATTTGTTTCCAGTATTATATTTGATACCCTCATGTATCCAATTGGGTATCATTTTCGTTTCTTGTATTGATGACAGTATATTGAGTAGGAAGCGATCATTCTAAGGATACTTCGTTAGTAATTCAAATATTTAACGATATAATTTTCCAAAGTTGTATTTACATAAACAGACTAGTGATTTTTCTTACAGTGTCTTTATCGCCATTTAGTTATACTTCACGAGTTTTTTTATTATTCTATTCGACCCTGTATTTACACTAATAAAGTAAAGACCTTGTTGAAAATTGGAGATGTTTAATTGTACATTATTCGATGAAACAGTCTTCTTTAACACTAATGACCCTTTAACATCAAGAACAGAAATTTCGTTGTTCCTGTTTTGACCGGATAAATCAATATTGACATAAGAATTAGCCGGATTTGGCCATATGCTTATTTCATTTTGCGAATAAGGTGAGCTAATTGATGCTGTCAAATCATCAAATTTCAAAATTCCACAAGCTGTTCCAAACCATTTATTCCCATGCGAGTCAAAATCGATTGAGAGAACTTGCAAATTGTTGGCAGGATTTGTGTGCGAGTCAGTATAATTTGTCCATTTAGCCCCATCAAAAACAGTAAGTCCGGAATAAGTGCCCGCCCAAATTTTTCCGTTTGGATCGACGGCAATGGAATAAACAAAGTTTGAGCCCATGTCGTCATTAAACGGATTATAATACGTCCAGTTCGTCCCATCAAACTTAGCAATTCTGCCGGTAGTTGGATCATTCATTTCATCGAAAGAACCCGTTGCAAGCCATACATTCCCATTCTTGTCAATAGCCAAATCGTTTACTGTATTAAACTTCAAGCCGCTATTGGAAGGATTGAAAGCAGTCCAAGTGCTCCCGACCAATTTTACCAAACCGGCTGAAGTAGCAAACCATTTATTTCCATTACTGTCTATTGTCATAGAATTGGCACCCGTAAATACAGAAGACTTATATTGCAGCCACGATGTTCCATTGTACATGTAGGCACCGCTATTAGCTGTGGTGAACCATATTTTACCATCATTTTGGAAGGCGATAGAAGTACAACCATTATAAGCGATTGATTTTGGCGGGCTATAATCGTACCATTTCGTGCCATCAAATTTATAGACAGTATAGTTATCTCCATGCGTCCAAGTATCTTTATATATTGAACCCACAAGCCACAAATTCCCATTAGAATCAGACTTTGATAAATCACATGTAAATAATTGAACAGGTGCAGATACTCCGGAAAGTGTTGTTCCATTAAGTTTTAACGACCCTGACCAAAGAGTATCTTTAAAGAGTGTGATATGAGAATACGCTGTACATTGTGTTGAAAGTGCATCATATCCATACACATTCCATGTTTGAGAATTGGCGGTCAGAGACAGCAATAAACTCAAGGCAATGATTAATTTTGTTTTCATTTTATTTATATTAAATTATTACGTTAAGCAATGGAAAACAACCCCGACAACTATCGGGAGTCGCATTTTATTTGAAAATATTAAAGAATAGAATGCGGATTTACGCTGACTTAGCGTATTTAAAAACGGATTTGAATTCCGATAAATCGGATTGATTTTAAGACAGTTACGCCTTATCCCTCCCCGATTTATTGGGGAAAAATCCTTTTTCTTTTATCCGTCTTTTTCCGCTAAATCTGCGAAAATCAGCGTTCTATTAAAATTTAAATGGTACATTAAATAATTCCATCTACTTATTAGGCTCCAAATTAGCAAAAAAAATTATTTCTTTTCTCCAAAATCGACCCATTTCTTTAGCTCTTTCTGATTTCGGAAAAGTACCATTTCGGCGTTTGTCCCGATAATAACAGATACGCGAGCACTAAACAAATCGTGCAGTTTATTGACCGGTTTATTATTCAAAGACAAAATCACATCGTTTGGCTGCAAAAATCCTGCCGCAACCGATCCTGGAGCAACTTCCACAACCAATACGCCGCGGGTATCGTCCATGCCGGTAGCAGAGCGCTCGCCCAACGTGGTGAGATTCTTAACTTTCGCCCCAAGGAAGTCGACAATTTCATCGGCATTCTTTTTGTTGAGGACAATCACTTTTGGCAATGTTACCTTTTTGGCGACAGCCTTAAGTCTGTGCGAAACCACACCGAAATTATCCATCGGAAAGTTTTTGAAACCAACTGTCAATGCTGCTGAACCGTCTTTTAAGCTGAAATCGCCCTCCTGAGGATTTGCAAATATGTTTTCTCCACACACCGAATGTTTATCCGATCCCCTACCCCAAGCTGCTTTGAGTGACGATGAGTCTGGAAAAGAGTTGTAATCAGTCTCTTTACCCCAAACCTCAATGCGTACAGGTTGATAATCTATTGAAACAACATTATGCCGAAACACATCATTACAATTTTTAAACCACACATGCGGATGGAAGGTATTATTTACCATGATGTTGTTTTCAACCACGCGGTTTACTCCTTCGCGAAGCTTGATACCACCATTCAGGCACAAGTTGTTGCGGATAATGTAATTGCTAGATCCGTCGTCTAGGTCAATGTCCCAACCGTGGTCGCAACGCATACGATTATTTTGGATTGTAATAGGTTTCACTACATCAGCCAAAGCCAGATCGAAATTATTTTCCACAATTTTGTCCATTATATTTTTATCAGGATGCCAATAACGGTCACGCCCCCACGAGTTGAATGAGCCATGATCACCACTTTCTTTTACGGTATTGAACACATCGTTGTATTCGATAATATGTCCACCCCAAGTGCCTTCGCTCACATTGATTCCGGCACGCGGCACATCGTAAATGGTATTGTGGCTCACCGTAATACTTTGGCACATAGACAACTCCACTCCTGCCGACTGCTTTTCTATCACACCCGTATTAAATATCAGGTTATCATACACTTTACAATCTGCCGGATAGTTATTTGTTTTCGGTCCGGGAGTACGATCTATTTGCGCCAAAGGCACAGACTGGTAATATTCGAAGCTTGGAGAACGCACTGCTTTTGGATCGCCAACGAAACAAAAAGCACTGGCTCCGACTTCCGAAATCGAACAACTCGATACCGCGCAATCGCGGTTGAAATCATTGAAAAATACTGCATTTCCTCCAAGATTATTCAGCGTACAGTTTTTCACCACACAATTTACAGCACCATCAAACAGCACCGCTCCACCGCGATAAATCGTCCAGTCGCTACGCAACAAAGGCTCTTTATTGTCCATAAATGTGCGCACTGTTTGTGTCAGCGTCAGTCCTTGAATAGCAATATTTTTCACAGGACTTTTTTCCGATCCTCTAAATTCAAACAAATGGGCAATTTGAGGAGTCTCAAATTTTGCTGTTCTAATATCTAAACCTTTAGGAGGATAATAGTAAAGGATCTTAGCTTCTTTGTCGTAAAACCATTCATTAACCGTATCTAACTCCTCAAAAATATTTTCGACAAAACGGAACTTTTGGTGCATCCCCATTTTGCGGTTATTTTGCCAGCCGCCTTCAAGAGTGACTTCGCCTTTTTCATCTTTTCCAGTAATAACATAATGAATATCACCCCACTCGCAAGGATGAATGGCGTGAACATACACGCCTTTGGGTGATTTCCATCCCGCTACCCTTTCTTTGGAAATGGCATCGGCAGCCGTTCCTCCAAAATAATGCGCCTTTGGATCCCAATTCGGATACCGCGCCATGTGTTGCAATTGACCATTGACAAACAATTCATCGAAAACGAGATCTTGTTTCACTTTTGCCTGCCAAATGCCGTTTTTATACGTTTCCCATTTCAAATTCAAAGCCACACTTCCGTTTACTGAAACTTTCTGATTTTTGAAGTTTGTTATTGTAAGTGATTCGTTCTCTTTTCGGGAATCACTGGGAGTAAAAACTATGGGTTGATTCTGATAGTATGTGCCTTCCAAGAGATTGACCACAACTTTCCCTTTTGTTTTGCGAGCCTCAGCTACCGCCTTGCTTATCGAAGCAAAAGGCTTGGTTTGAGTACCTTTATTCGCATCATTTCCTTTTGGCGATACATAGATGTTTGTCTGTGCAAATAATCCAACAGAGCTCAAAAAGAGCACTGCAAATAGAATTTTCTTTACTGTTTTCATTAATATGTGTTTAATCGTTTTCATTTCTTTTATATTCCTCCACCTTGTGCCTATTTAAAAATATGCTGCACAAAAAGATACAGGTTGTTGGCCCACTCGGTATCATCGTGAGCGTTGCCATCTACATGCCAGATATGCGACACTCCTTTTTCTTTGAGGTGCTGGTGTACCCGTTGGCTAACACTTATCAGTCCATCTTTGTTGCCACAGCCAAGCCACAATAATTTGAGCTGCTTCTTGGCTGCTTCCAAATCAGGCAACAGTTTGGTGTCAGAAAGTCCCCCGAACTCATTGGTATTTGGAGCCGAAGACATTCCGCCGACATAGGCGAAGGTATTGATATGCGAAAGGCCGATATTCAGTGATTGACCGCCACCCATGGACAACCCTGCAAGTGTGCGGTGTTTACGATCGGTGTAAACCGAATAGTGAGATTCTACATAAGGAATAATATCTTGGAGCAAGTCGTTTTCGAAAGATATGCCATACCCTTTATATCCGCCTTTTCGTTCTTCCTGTTCGTCTGGTTTGGGATTAGCCACAGTTACGTTTGCATTGCAATTTGGGAAAACCATAATCATCGGCTTGATCTTACCTCCAGCAATCAGGTTGTCGATGACATAGTCCGCGTGAACCCAATACGGCCATTGACCCGCACCGGAATTAAGGCCGTGCAACAAATAAATCACTGGATATTTTTTGTCGGGCGTATAACCGGGAGGAGTATAAACCAATATTTCCCTACGTGTAGAAAGTGTTTTGGAGTCGTACTGAATATTCGTGATAGTGCCGTGCTGAATATTTTCGCGCTTATCCCTGAACCCGGCAGGCGGATCATTGAATGCAGGTTTATCATCAAGTCCTAATTCAGTTGGTTTGCCAAAACTACCTCTGCGGGCATCAGATGAATCGTTGCGGAACAATAAAGGGGCAAACTCGTGTAAACTGCGCCTCCAGCTCTGCCATTCGTGGGCGGTATTCGGCGATACATAAAACACGCTGTTGATACCGGCTTGTTTCAACGAGTCGGCATTTACTTTGGGATTGCCTCCAAAAGCGCTATGATCCATCTTGAGTTCGCGACTACCATAACTGACGAACACCAGTTTGACCTTGTCCTTAAACCCAGACACCTTATTCACATCACGCATCGAGATGCTGCCACCGCTAAAAAGACCAATCTGCGAAAACGTATTAAAGTTATTGAGGGTGATATGTTTAGTCTGCATACCGCCCATAGACAAGCCAGCCATTGCCCGGTGTGGTTGATCGGAAATTGTTCGGAAATTGGTATCAATGTATGGGATAACGTCTTCAAGAACTATGTGTTCGAATACTCCAAAGTCGTAACCGGCAAAGCCGCCACTTTTGCTCAAATCACCTGAAATGCCACCGTTTTCCATCACTATAATAAATGGCTTGACTTTACCTTCGGCAAGCAGGTTATCCATGATCAAACCTGCATGTCCCTGATTTCCCCAGCCACTTTCCGCTTCGCGATATCCATGTTGCAAATACAGTACCGGATAGCGTTTGGTCACATCCTTGTCGTATTCCGGTGGGGTATATACAAAGCAGTGGCGGATTGATTGACTGGTTTTGCCGTAGTAGTAGATTTCACGCAATTGACCGTGAGGGACATTTTTCATAGCATAAAAATCCTGATCCTTTGCTGGAATTTCGATGTCGTTTCTCCACGCTCCCGAACCGAATATGTATGTACTGCCCGGATCCGGCACATCGGCACCATCAATCACAAGCCCGTAGTAGTGATTGCCTTCGTCGAGCGGATTCGAAGTGCCCGTCCAAACACCTTGCCCGTCTTTGGTCAAGGGATACGTCCCGTTAATATTCAACAGGACACTCTTTGCTTCAGGAGCCTTGATGCGTACTCTGACACGTCCTTCTGAGTTAACCTGAGGATACTCACTTCCCATCTGATTGGTAGATGCTGGTTTGAAATCTTCGACTACCGTTGCTGGTTTTTCCTGCGCCCATGCGTCTATGCCCATTAGCAAAGAAAGGCTTAAAATGCCTATTTTTGTGACAAAAATTATTCGTTTAATCATTTCAATATTTTATTTTATAAAATTCGACTCCCCTATAAACCCTTTTACCTGCAACCACTTTTCACAAGCTTTCGTCCATGATGACTCAGTTCCGGAATTTCTTTTTCCCAATCCGTATCCATGTCCGCCATGTTCGTAAATATGAAGTTCGCACGGAATATTGTGTTTTTTCATGGCTAATGCGTATTCAATACTGTTTTCGACCGGTACTGTACCATCATCCATCGAGTGTATCATAAATGCCGGAGGAGTTTTATCAGTTACTTGTAACGCATTCGAAAAATGTTTCACCATTTCCGGTGAAGGATGTTTTCCAATCAAGTTTGCACGCGATCCCGCATGAGTAATAGCGGAATCCATAGAGATTATGGGATAAATTAATAACGAAAAATCAGGACGGGCACTTGTAGAGTCAATCGGATTGTACACTTTTTCATTAAAATGAGTTGAAACAGTAGATGCGAGGTGACCTCCGGCCGAAAATCCCATTATCCCGATTTTATGTGGATCAATGCCCCATTCCTTTGCATTACGGCGGACGATACGAATCGCTTCTTGTCCATCTTGCAACGGAGCTATTGATTTGTTTTTCATAATTGCACCGTCGGGCAAACGGTAATGTAAAACGATAGCCGAAATGCCTAACCCATTTAGCCATTTAGCCACTTCCGTACCTTCGCCAACATAAGACAAACCATAATATCCACCTCCGGGGCATATCACTACAGCAGCACCGGTGTTTTTATCGGCAGGTGCCGGATATACCTGAATGGTGGGGTTCGTTACAAACCGAATCTTAATCCAGTAAGCAGAATCCACCGTTTCCTTATAAGTGGAATTGGGAATTGAGCCGGGCACATTTCCATTCCAGACTTCAATAATTTTGCTTTGACCGGAAAGATTACCGGTTATAGCAATCAGGCATAAAAATGCCAACATTATTTGTTTGAATCTAAGAATACTCATTTTGCTGTTTCTTTTATAAAATTTCAAATTAGGTTGAATAATCTAAGGTTAAATATAATGTTTTATTTTAGAAAAAGAATAGAACGCGGATTTTACGGATTAGGCGGATTGAAACGGATAATAATTCTACTGATTTAAAAACGGATTTTAATCATGCAAACATGACTGATTAGATAGTAAATATCTGAAAATCATCCCGATTTATCGGGATAAAATCCGTTTTTCATCCGCTAAATCCGCTTTTATCCGTGTTCTATTCTTCAATATTTTTTTATTCTATTTTACGACTACAGACAGTTATCTAATTTATTTACAACTAATTACTTCAGTAATGCGTGAGTTTGTTTATCAATTTCATCATATTTATGTCGTGCTTCATCAATTGGAATACCAACTTTCATCCAAGGTCTTTTATGACCGGTATAGGTAAGCCATGCGTCTTTCATAATTTCCTGCCGCTGCTCAACAAGTTTCAAAACCGCTTCTCCATTGGGGTATCTAGCCAAAGTCGATTTCATATCCTTGACATTTTCAAGCTCTGTCGCTCCCAAAAACATAAGGATTTGTTTTGCCATAATGAAATGTCCGGTTTCATTTGGATGGATTCCATCTTCGGCGTACCTAAAGGTGGAATCTACTTGTCGTTGTTCTTCCATGTATTTCCGCATCGGCCAATGAAGATCAATCACATCCCAACCGGAAGTATATCTGCGACTTATTAACCAATCGGCATATATGTCGAGCACATTGGCGTATGCTTTTCCTTTACGTTCATCGTACACGGCGTCCGTTATATGTACTATGGGTATCCCCGCTCCCGTTACCTGTTGGTGCAACCAGTCTATACCTTCTTTATATTTCTGAAAACGATCTTCATCAAAAGGCATAAAAATGCCATCATTCATACCGTAACAGGCAAATACCAGATCAGGCTTTGTTTTGTCCAGCACCCTTTCCAATCGTTCGTGCAAGTCTGGACGGGCAAATACCCCACCGGCATGACCTGGTTCTGACAATCCCGAAACCGTTTCGCTTGGTAACCCGACATTAATATACTCAATATGCCTCGCCGGATAATGAAGTGTCATATAAGCCTCGATGTAAGAAACGTATTGTCCCGCATAAGTAATGCTATTTCCAAGAAATACTATCCGTTTAACACTATCCGACATTGCGTAGGACTGCGAAAAACTTTGAGCCTGAAACCAGATTATTGCGATTAAAATATATGCTAAACGTCTCACTTTTTTTTATTTTTGCTTATAGTACTTATTCATAATATACCATGCCTTTTTCTTTTCTCCATTTTCGGATATCAATCCTTTCCGGTTATACCCTTTCTGGTAAACCTGATTCATCCTTCCTAACGATCTGTAATCGAACAACAACCAAGGGCATACCCCGCATAAATTAGGAATTGTGCCAAACAACTCAATTTGATCCTTGTAAATTTGCTCCTGATATTCTTCCGACCATGATGCAGCTTCGTCTGTCGGAACATTTTTATTTCCATACAATGCCTCCCCTCCGAATTCAGAGATAAATATCGGCTTATCGGGGAATGCAACTTTCCATTTTGTTTCCGAGGGCTTACCTTGCCACGGCAAATACCAGCCAACGTATTCGTTGATTGCAATAATATCGCAATACCTGTAAAGGGAATCCCAAACAGTTATGGTATTGTTTGAGTAACCCTGCGTGTTAATGACATGCAGAATTAACCGCGAAGAATCCAATGTCCGACATTTTTGGGTTAACTCTATCAACGCTTCATTACGGTTGGGTGTGCCCGGATATGTTTCGTTTGAGAGACTCCAAACCGCAATACCGCAACGGTTTTTGTCCCTTTTCACCATTTCGTCAAGCATCGTTTCCATTTTTCGCGGAACGAGGCTGTCAGAAAATTGAATATGCTGAAAAATAGGCAATTCCTCCCAAACCATGATACCCATTTTTTCGGCTTCCCTTACCATTTTTTCATTGTGAGGATAGTGCACCAACCGAATGAAGTTGCATCCCAATTCCTTAGCCGATTCCAACAAAATCCGATTGTCCGCTTCGGTATAGCCCCTCGCTTTTTTGTAAGGGTTTTCCTCGTGTATGTTTACTGCTTTCAGGAAAACAGGCTTTTTATTTAAAAGCACTTTTCCGCCCTGAACTTCGATGCTCCTGAACCCGATAGTATCTACCAGGAAATCTGTATTGCTTTTAACCGTAACCCTATAAAGTTTGGGATTTTCGGGCGACCAAAGTTCAAATTTAGACTTGAATTCGACACGGGCAAATCCTTCGTCGTTTGTTTGCGCTTTGTAGTGTAATTTCAGTTCTGGAATTTCAACTTCCACAACCTGTTTTGCCTGAGTTCCGTTCAGCTTAACCCAACCAGACACGGTGTTAAGACTCCCTTTCTTTAACTGGATAAAATAATCCTCAATAAAAGTCTTGTTGGTTTCAATCAAATTCACGTCGCTGGTAATACCTCCGTAGTTAAACCAATCGTAACCAACACCCGGCAATCCATTTGCCTGTCGATTATTATTCACCTTGACGATTACAGTATTGCTGCCTGCTTTTACCTTGTCGGTAATTTCGACCTGAAACGGCGTGAACCCTCCTTCGTGGCTACCTATTTTTTCGCCATTCAGATATACATCGGCCATATAATTAACTGCCCCAAAATGGAGAAAAAGCCTTTTCCCTTCCGAAACGAGATAATTAAATTGCTTTTTATACCAGACAGTTCCCTCAAAATAAGCCAGCTCACACATTTGGGAGTTAAAGTCGCCCGGCACATTCAGTTCCGGGCCACCTTCAAACGAATACTCCACAAAATCAGTCTTTTTTTGCGGCTTTTTTTCCTGCCAAACCTGTCTATAATCTCCACCCCCGACTGGATCGAGAATTACTTGCCATCTGCCATTCAGGCTCGTCAGGTTGCGGGATTGTACGTTGACCATAGCCGTTTGAGCAGATAAACTACCTGCCAAATGGATAAGGCAAAACAGAACAACAACCTGAATTTTATATAAAGTGCCTTTAAAAACAGTCATTAGGCATTGCATTTGATTTGATTTGATTGAGATTTGTTTTGTAACAACCAAAAACACATTTGGTTGTTACAAAATAATTGATATCCAAAACCGCCTACATTAATCTAATTTCCCGGGTTTGTACATAAACTTATCAAAATCGGCATAAGCTTTAGTATTTTTGCTTTGGGATGCAGCATATAGTCCAATATAAACCCCCGTAAAACCGCCATTTGTTTCAGAACTCAGATACCATACGTTTATCTTGTTTAAGAAATTAAATTTCTCTCCATCCAAAGAATAATAAAACGAATAAAAGTCCTTATCACCTTTTACTTTCAGGTAAATTTTACCATCTGGAATTTCCATCTCGTATGGAGCGTAATTCAGCACTCCCATGTGATAACGCACTACCAGTTTTTGTTTGCCCTTTTCTGATTTTTTCAAAAATAAGTCGTAATGTGCCTGACTTGTGTACAAAATTGTCATTCCCGCTTGGTCACCTTCCTTTGCATCGTTTAACGACAGCACAGTGGTAGCTGAAAAATCCATATGCTCCTGCCTGCGTCCCACAAAAGTAGGGGAATCATTATCGTCCAAAGAAACCGGGCTTGCTTTCAACCTCAATGAACCTTTCTTTTCCGTCAGAGAATAATTATTCATAATTGGGTTTCGGAGGTAGTTCCAATCAACACCTAACTTAGCTTCATCAAAATCGGTAGAGAGGTCATGTTGCTTTGCAGGTTGTAAAGGTAAAGTAGGCACATTCATATCTATGTTAACTGTACCGTTACCATTTATCACAGGCCAGGCATTTGAAGCCCAGCTTACCGGAGCTAAAAATGTTTCACGTCCCAATACGTGATGCAGTAAGCTTTGTGGACGAAAGCCTAGGAATACTATCCACCACGAACCGTCTTGCGCCTGAATAAAATCGCCATGTCCGGTGCCTTGAATTGGGTTGCTTTGTGCATTTTCATTCATGTGGGTCATAATCGGATTGGCAGGATTCGAGTCATAAGGACCATAGATATCTCTGCTGCGCGCAATCGTCATTTTATGTCCATACTCGGTTCCACCCTCTGAAATGAGCAGATAATACCATCCATCTTTTTTATAAATATGCGGTGCTTCCGGATAACGTCCTCCTGTACCACCCCATACAATTCTGCCTTCTGTAAGTTTTTTTCCTGTTTTAATATCTATTTCAGAAATGGTGATGCCTTTGCCGTTTGATATAAAATAACATTTACCATCTTCGAAATACAATGTTGGATCAATACCACCCTGTTCTACAAAAACAGGTTCAGACCATTCACCGGCAGGATTATCTGTAGATACATAAAAGTTTCCACTGGATACATTTGTGGTTACCATATAAAAACGACCTTCATGATAACGGATTGTAGGTGCATAGATACCAGAAGAAGGTGCGCACTTGTCTAATTTGAGTTGGGAAGGACGTGTCAGACAATGTCCGATTTGAGTCCAGTTAATTAAGTCTTTACTGTGAAAGACCGGAACTCCCGGGAAGTATTCGAAACTACTGGTTACTAAATAATAGTCGTCACCAACTCTACACACACTCGGATCTGGATGAAAACCAGAAATGACAGGGTTTTTATATCCCTGAGCATTCGAGTAGTGATAGAGACCTAAAATACAAACTAAAAGAACAATTACTTTTTTCATATAAAAATTTATTTCAAATTAATTAAAAAGCCCTATTTCAAAATGAAGTCTACTGTACCCCTAATATCGGTGGCCGAAGCTCCAATCATAATTTTGAAATTACCGGGTTCTGCAATCCATGCACTTTTTTTGTCATCATAATAAGAGAGACTCTCTTTTGTTAAGGCAAAACTCACCGTTTTTTCCTCTCCCGGCTGTAAAGAAATTTTTTTAAACCCTTTTAATTCTTTCAGCGGACGGGGCAAACTTGATTTTTCATCGTTAACATACAATTGAACTACTTCCTTTCCTGCAACTTTGCCTGTATTTTTGACTGGAATTGTCACAACTAATGAATCGGCTGCTGTAATCGATTTTGAAGAAATTGTAGGTTTGCCATATTGGAATGTTGTATAGCTCAATCCGAAACCAAACGGAAACAACGGTTCAATTTTTTTAGTATCCAACCAGCGGTAACCCACCAGAATATCCTCTTTGTAATACACGTTCACACTGTCGCCCGGATAACAGAGTTTGTCAAAGGCATGTGCCCCGACATCTTCAAGTTTTTTAGGAAATGAGATAGGGAGTTTCCCTGAAGGGTTTACGTCACCAGAAATAATATCTGCCAAAGCATTTCCGGCCTCAGAACCAAGATACCATCCTTGCACAACAGCCGGTATTTTATCTAACCAAGGCATCGAAACCGCATTTCCACTTAGTAAAATTACGGCAACATTTTTATTGACTTTCTGTAGTGCTTCAATCAGTTTGTCTTCTCCGAATGGCAAACTGAGCGATTTGCGATCGCCACTTTCACAATCCTGAAAATAATTTTTATTCAAGCCGCCAACAAAAAGAACCACATCGGCATTGCGGGCAACCTCAACAGCAGCGGCTAGCAACGAGTCCAAATTCAGCTTAGAAGGTTCTTCTGCTCCATACATCGACCTACCCGAAGCATATCCCATGCTGTAAACAACATGATTCGCACCGTATTTATTCTTTAATCCCTGTAATGGAGAAATTTCATACGCAGCTTTCAGCGACGTAGAACCGCCACCAACAATCAGACTGCGTGAAGCATTTTCGCCTATCACGGCAATCTTCGTGTATTTGCCTACCGGAATGGGTAAAAACTGTTTGCTATTTTTAAGGAGGACAATTCCTTCATCAGCTATTTTTCGGGCTGCTAAGCTATGTTCGGGCGATACAAAACGACCGAAAGGACGATTGGCACTCATGGTAGTGCGGAAAATCATCCGTAGGATGCGACGCGCTTTATCATCAAGCTTCGACATTTCGTATTTACCCGATTTAATTCCATTCAAGAACGGATCGGCCAAATAATAGCTAGAAAAAGGGAAATGACCTTGTGTTGTCAATCCATTGGTATAGGTACCCATTTCAATATCAAGTCCGTTATTCACAGCTTCGTCAGTACTGTGCACACCACCCCAGTCACTGACCACCACGCCATCGAACTTCCAATCATTTTTCAGGATTTTATTCAACAAAAAGTCGTTGTGACAGCAATGCTCGCCCCGTATTTTGTTATACGCACCCATAATCGACCACACTTTTCCTTCCTGAACGGCAGCTCTAAATACCGGAAGATAAATTTCTTGCAATGCCCGGTCACTTACATTTACATTAATTTCGCCACGAGAAATTTCCTGATTGTTCAACGCAAAGTGCTTTACGCACGCAGCAACTCCATTGGACTGTACACCCTGAATGTAGGGAACCACTATGCGTGAAGCCAAAAAAGGATCTTCACCCATATATTCAAAATTCCGACCATTAAGCGGTGTACGATAAATATTGACTCCCGGTCCTAACAACATTGTTTTGTTTCGGTATCGGGCTTCTTCTCCAATCGATTTACCGTAAAGCAGTGATATGTCGGGATTGAATGTGGCCGCAAGACAGGTTAATGCAGGAAAAGCGGTGCAAGAGTCATTCGTCCATTGAGCCCCACTCCATTCATCCCATAATTTCTCATCGCTCACACCATGCGACCCATCGGCAGACCATACATCTGGAATGCCTAACCGGGCAACTCCTTTTGAACTGAATTTCGACTGAGCATGGCAAAGTGCCACTTTTTCTTCAGTCGTCATCAAAGAAAGGGCATTTTCGACCCTTTCCTCAATTGGTTTTGTTACGTCAAGATAAGACGGCGTTTTTTGTTGGGCAGAAACCATCAGAGAGACTCCGAGTAATGTGATTAGAAATGTCTGTTTCATTCGTTTTTTTTAATTCATTAGTAAGAAAATTATTTTGCTGTATGAACAGCCTCGACAAAATATTCTTAATAGAATACTCTCATTTCATTTCGTAAGTAATCACTTTATAGACCGCAGGAGTTTGAACTTCTGTATTCTTGGCTGATTCCAATACAGGCTGGTTTAGTCCAGGCTGAGGAGGAACTATTTGTCCTTCTAAAGTTTGAGTAATCTTTACTTCACGCCCTTTTACAAGCAGGCGGTCATGATGCCATGTTTCGTCGCCATTAAGCATACGGGAAGTTACCCACTTTTCTCCTTCAAACTTTCCTTCAAACACTTGGCCAATGCGATTTTTTTTTGATGGATTACTCGATTCAAATCTTAGTCGTGCTGTAATGCCTGCTACTAAATATTCATCCGGTGCCGTTTTAATAACCAGACCATATCCAGTAGTGTTCCAATTATCATATTCTACAATTACATTATCATCGCCAAATGTAAGCGTGTCGGTGGTACTGTTTTTAGTGCGCATGAAACCTCGCATTTTACCCGTACCCTGATATTTAATTATGTAGGGCATTAATTCATTTATTACAGAGATTGACTGCCTATAAGCTAAATTGGTATAAGCATCTTCAATTCCAAAAGGAGCAAAGCAAATGGCATCATGTTCTGCGTATGCATAAAAAGCCCGAGCCTGTTCAGTAGTGCTTTCGGGAATAAAAAGTGGATTATCCTGACGATGATACATCGCCACTATTTCTTTATAGTTGGGTTCATAAATATCAGGTGCGCAGAAATCGATATCAGGTGCAAATGCTTTGTAAATATCCATTACTCTCGATACTGGTCCACCGTTTGGATATACCCCGGGTAAATCAGTAGGTTTTAGAACCAACCAGCAATTTACATACATTGGAAGGTTTAGTTCTTTTTTACCCAAGCGGCATACTTCATTTATATACGTGGCATATTGCCATGTCATAAAGAAGTTTTGTGCACTTTTCATATCATCAGCAAATATTTCAGACCATGTACCTTTCGTTTTGCTTCCGTTTTTTTTCCAAACAGATTTCATTTCCGGACTCAAATTATTGGTATTTTTTTGTAAATACCGAATTAAGGTTTCCGGAACCTGAGCCTTAAATAAGTCAAGTGCTTGTTTATTGTAATCGATGTCTTGAAAAGCACCAACTTCGTTTTCGGCTTGCATCATTACAACAGTATGATCATTGTCTATTTCTTTTATTCGTTTCATTAATTGCACATAAGCCTTGGCATCTGCTATCTGCGCTTCCTTGCAAAAAGGAGAGATTACTTCACCAGTGTCGCCATTACTTTGCTTCATTTTAAAAAAACGTTTTGAATCTTTTTTTACCCAAAGTGGCAAATAAGTGGAAAGTCCATTTTTCCAGCTTGCAAACCAAATGATACAAAGTTTTAGTTTGTTTTCGCGAGCCTGGGCTATCATCCCATCAATAAGGGAATAATCAAATTTCCCCTCCTGAGGTTCAAATTGCTCCCATGCAATAGATGCGATAGCTGTATTCAATCCCATTTCTTTTAATTTTGGGAAAACAGGTGCCAAATAAGCCAAATTGGAAGATGTAGAGTTATGCAACTCACCTGCAACCATCACAAATGGCTTACCATCAACATACAATCTAGTCATATTACCCTCTTTCTTTAATTGCGGTAATTCCTGAGCGCTTACATTATTGAATAGCAGAGCTGTAACAAACAAGAAAGTCAATAGAATTAGTTTTTTCATATTGTTTTATTTAATTGAACTTGCAGATGAATCATTAAATTCAAACCAGTTCAAGTTGAGTTTTTCACTATTTACACCCTTGTAGACTAATCGGATATTTTTTGTTCCGGTAATTGGTTTAATGTTTCCTTTGCAGGTTTTCCAAATTTCGCCACTTGCTCCATTATCAATTTTTACCGTTCCTATTTTCTTACCTTCGCCCGATAGTATTTCAACCACGCCTTTGGCAGTGTTCGCAACCCTGAGTTGAATGCCATTCATCACGTTGGCTTTAAATTCAATATTATTGAATACAAGTGTATCGTTTGTATCAAAAAGCACACTGAAACCACCTTCTGCACATTGTTTCTTTTGAGCACCAATGGTTTCGTGATAATTTTCCGCCTCAATACGGGCTAATCCATTGTAGGAACCAACGCCTTGTTTGGTCTGAATAACCTGGCACAGTGAACCATCATCGTTAATGTGGAGGTAATCGACACAAATGCTACGTTTTACCGTATTCCCTCCAGATAAATCGGCATTGTGGCAGAAAAAATACGTTTGACCCTTAAATTCCACCATGGATTGATGATTGGTCCAGCCCGAAACATAACCATTCACTACCCCTCGGTATTCAAATGGTCCCATGGGATTATCCGATGTGGCATAGGCAATAGCACTTCGTTCGGGGAAATCAGGATGATTTGATCCGGTAGAATAACTTAAATAATAAGTGTTTCCGAATTTGCTCATCCAGCAAGCTTCGAACCAATATTTCGCTCCTAAAATTCGTTGAGGTTCACCGTCGAATTGTTTCATGCTACTGTCGAGTTTTGCTACCCAAGGGGTAGTTTGACCACCCATGCCTTGACCACCAAAGTACATGTAGGCTTTGCCATCGGTATCGATAAAAACAGCCGGATCGACACTAAAGCTCCCTTTGATTGGTTCTGGTTCTGCAAAAAAAGGACCGGTTGGCGAAGTGCTTGTAGCCACTCCAATTTTGAACTCGTCATTTTTCGATTTTGCGGGGAAATAGAAGTAGTAGGTTCCATTTTTGTAAGCACAATCGGGAGCCCACATGTATTCCTTCGCCCAAGGCACGTTATCAACATCAAGAACAACTCCATTATCTTTCCATGTTTTCATATCTGGCGATGAAAATACATGATAATCTCGCATATTATATCCTTGCGCATTGTTTAAATCGTGTGAAGGATACACGTACATTTGACCATTGAAAACATGAGCAGATGGATCGGCAGTGAACATTTTCCAAACGATTGGATTTCCGGTCTTAGGATCGTCCATCATTTTTGAAAGTTCGGAGGCTTTTACGCAAGCAATTACCGAATCGTTCTCAGTCAAGACTTTAATGGCATTGAATTTTGCCATATCCTTAATGCCTTTGAAGCGGATTTCCAAATCAGAGGTTTTAAGCTGAACCGAATGCGTAAAGCGATATTCTGTATCTTTGCCCGCCTTGGCGTAAATATCCAGATTATCAGCTATTAGCAATCCATTTTGATAGAGGTTAAACACCCGTTGGTTTTGGCTACTTTGGAAAGACTCAGCCATATATATTTCCACTTTATAATTTCCTTTCGGAAGAGCTGGGATGGTTACGGTAAAATCACTTCCATAAACCTCTTCGGAGTAAAATGAATTGTCGGTTGCATTGCTAACTTTGTATGCGTCTGCATTCTTGTAATGACTTATTTCTCCTTTTACCATTATTGGTTTTCCACAAGTAGCCGGACCAATTTCATTGGCATGAACAGGAAATAGAAGAGAAAAAAGTAAAACGAATAGGATGAATTCCTTTCTTAACATTATTGTAACTTGATTTATATTAATTGATCACTAATTTTTTGAGTCCTATTATACTTCCTAATTTTATCCGAGATGCCTATCTAATGATTTCAACTGAATCTAATACTACTAAAATATGTAATAAAATTGGGTTGCTGCCAATATCTCAATTCCTAAATAGAATCAGCTATTCCCTATCTCAAGAGTTAGGAAATAGCTGATTTATTGATTATTTGGTAATCACATCAATTTCGGCATACCCAGCAACATCATCGCCATTAGTATTTTTCAACGCTTGTAACTTAATAAAGCGCGCTGTAACAGGAGCGAAATTTTTCACTTGCATCAGAGGATTATTTCTTATATTCGAAAACTCTCCCTCATCAACTGATTTCCAGTTCACGTTGTCGTCAGACACATAAAACTTATAGGTGGTAATGATACCAGAACTCCATTTATTCTGATCGGGCGTGTATTTGAAACCACAAACATTGTTACTGCTGCCAAGGTCGATTACCAAGTCAATAGGCATTTTTTTGCCGTCTCTCTGGTGCCATACACTGGATGGATCTCCATCAATAACTGCAGAAGCTTTTTCATCAGTTATTCCGACAAGCTTCCAACTTTTTCTGGAAATATCAAATTTATCCAAAGCTACCGGACTGCTTTTGCGCGAAGCCGGATCGTATGAAATTGCTTTCACGGTCACCTTTCCATCTGCTGTAAAAGGACCAGTATATTTGGTTGAGTTAGAAGTCGGTTCGCTTCCATCCAACGTATAATAGAAAATCGGGCCGATATCATTCGTGTTTATGGACACTTCACCTGATTGGTTGCGGATAATAACCGGAGCATAAAGAAAAACCGGTGCATTATAAACACCAACATTGGAAATAACCGGATTGCATTTTGAGTCGGTAACACTGAAGCGCACTTGAGTCGCTTTTACAGCCGGGAAACGAAGGATTCGCTTGTAACCGATAGTTGTTGCTCTCGCAATTTCTTTCCAGTTTCCATCCACAAGAGCTTCTAGTGTAAAGGATTTCACACGTTGTCCCAAACGAATATATTCCTGTACCAGAAAACGATTAAACAAAGTTGGTTTGCCTAAATCGATGGTCAAAGATGCAGTCTTCGTATTATCATCGGTTGCCCAATAGGTATTTTTCTTTCCATCTACAGCCATTGCAGCGCCAAACTTACTTGATTTAGCACGTACATTCGATGCACTTGCTTTTTTATTCAGGGCAATATTAACTGCAAACGATTCTTTTACGGCTTTTGCAAATTCAATCCCATTTTTTTCATCCGTTGGGTGAATCAAACCGTTTGGCATAATCGGGAAGTTGAGCAACATGGTTCCGTTGCGACCGATAGAATGGTAGTAATAATCCATCAATTGAGGGACGGTTTTTACTTTGGTATCCTCGTTTGGATGGTAGAACCACTCAGGACGAATAGAAGTATTTACTTCGGCCATTACCCATGCATTTCCGGTTTCCACACCAAAATGCAAATTGCCCCAAGGCACATCGCCCGTTGCGTTCAATAGACTCCAGTTGGTTTCGCCAACAGAGCCCTCTTCGGTTCCTACCCAACGAAGATCGCCACGCTCACCGCCATCGTTCCAAATCACACACTTAGGTTGTAGCTTGTGAATTAGCGCATACGTTTTTTTCCAATCGTAATAGGTTGTTGCGTCAATTTTACGCGTTTCGTTAGCTCCGCCGTAGTAGCCGTTTCCACCATTAGCTCCATCAAACCAAACTTCGAAAATTTCGCCATAGTTTGTGAGCAGTTCTGTGAGTTGGTTACGGAAATAAGTAATATATTCAGGTTTTCCATATTCAGCACTGTTTCTGTCCCAAGGTGACAAATAGATACCCAATTTCAAACCGTACTCTTTACAAGCGTCGGCCATTTCGCGAACCATATCGCCTTTACCGTTTTTCCATGGAGCATTTTTCACCGAATACTCAGTATATTTAGAAGGCCAAAGGCAAAAACCGCAATGGTGTTTTGCTGTGATAATAATCCCTTTCAAGCCTGATTCTTTACAAATACGCGCCCACTGGCGGCAATCAGCTTTTTCAGGGTTGAATAGCTTTACATCTTCATTTCCGAATCCCCACGACTGGTCGGTATAGGTATTGAGTGAAAAATGCACAAAAGCATACGCTTCCATTTCCTGCACTCTCATTTGATTTTCGGATGGAACAGGGCCGCAAGGAGCGGGAGCCTTTACCTGAGCAATGCTGATACTTGTTGATAAAAACGCAAGAATGACTGCGTATAAAAAAAATCTTTTCATTTGAGATATTGTTTATGATTATTAAAATTACTTTTTAGGACTGATTATGATTGCAAAACCACCACCATTGGCTAAATTTAGCGTTAGCTTATCGGTGCTTGTAACATTAACTATTTCGTGTTTGTAGTCTGTTGCATCTTTTCCAGCATTAATTCCATCTTTAAAAATCTCAGCGGAGTAAGTTCCCTTATCCAGAAAAGACAAGTCTATCGTCATTTCCCTTCCCGACCAGTTAGTTAAGCCACCTACAAACCATTTATCAGCTTTTCGTCTGGCGATATCAACGTATTCCCCAACTTTTCCATCGAGGGCAATTGTTTCATCAAAAGTGGTAGGAATCTGAGAAATAAAGTTGGTGCTTTCCTGCTCTTTCAGATATGCTGTCGGACTATCAGCCAGCATTTGCAACGGCGCTTCAAAAACAACATACATGCCCAATTGATGACATCGTGTTCCCTGACTCATTGGCATCGAATTACTTGGACGAAAATCTGCTCTTGTTGCATTACGCATGGCCCCCGGTGTATAATCCATCGGACCAGCCAGCATTCTGATGAAGGGGATACTGGTCTCATAATGTGGCATATCATCATTTGGTGTCCATTTGGCATTTTCCAACCCCTTAACTCCTTCGAAATTGACAATATTCGGATAAGTTCGCTGAATACCAGTGGGTTTATACATGCCATGGTAATCAATGAAAAGTTTATAAGATGCTGCCTTTTTAGCAATTTCATAGAGCGATTTTACCATTTTTTGGTCATCTCTGTCTATGAAATCAATTTTAAAACCCTTCACTCCCATTTTGGAATAGTAAGAAAAAGTATTCTCTAAATCCTGATTTACGGCATACCAAGAAGACCAAAGAATAATACCGACATTTTTCTGCTTTCCATAGCTGATGAGTTCTTCTATGTTCATACTCGGTGAAATTTTCAGCAGATTGGTGTCTTCGCTCCAACCCTCATCAAGCACTACATACTCAATGTGATTTTTAGAAGCAAAATCAATATAATACTTATAGGTTTCCGTATTAATTCCTGCCTTAAAATCAACCTTCGAAATATTCCAATCATTCCACCAATCCCAGGCTACTTTGCCCGGTTTTATCCAGCTTGCGTCGGCTATTTGTGACGGTGCAGACAGCTTTTGAACCATATCATTATTTGCCAGGTCTTTATCGCTCTCGCTAATTATGATTGCTCTCCATGGAAAATTACGGGTACCGTTCGTTTTCGCGATATACGATTCCCTTTTCGATACCATATAGTTCATTTTATTATAGCCACCCAAACGTTCTTCCTTCGGATAATGAGCAAATGCACCCTGTAAACCCAGCAGCGTTTGATTATTCCGAGTTAAGTACATTCCGGGATAATCCTCCAATTCGGCCTCCACAATAGCTGCTTTTTTTCCATTTCCTAAATCGATAAGAAGCGGAGAAATTGCCAGTGAATCTTTTACAAACTTCGAAAGCGGGATTTCATCATACATGGATTCGAAAGCACATGAATACATATCCTTTTCCCTCAGATCACGCACATAGGGAACAAAGGCTTTATGATCTTTACTGAAATTAAAACTGGCTTCCTCAGATTCAACGATGATTTGCCCCTTCTTAGTTGTGAAAAAGCGGTAGGCAACACCATCGTTATAGGCTCTTAAAATCAAACCAAAATCACCCTTAAAGTTTACTATAACCTGATTGTAGGCTTCAATCACTGATTTCTTTTTATAAACGGGTGTGGCAAAAGATGTGTTGACTGTTGAGTTTTTAACACTAATAACTTTTACATTGTTTCCTAAAACGATTCCATTACCGAGTGTTAATGAGATGGTTGAAGGTGTAATAACTTCAGTATTTTCATGTTTGACAGACCATGAGATTTTCGCTCCACTTTCCAAAGCCATGTCAATCTTCCCGTTGGGAGACTTTACATGGAGTACTTTACTTTGAGAATAAGTGAACGAAGCACTAAGTAAAAGAGAAAAAATTACAATTCCCCTGAAATTTTTAATTATCATATTATTATATTTCTATTTAAGACTATTTGAATCACAAATTATGTATTCCACGACTATTCTAAGTAATTTAGAATATTTAATGACATGTATTTACAAAGTAATACTCAGATAAACAAGCTTGTAACTAGTAACTATTTACTTGTAACTACTTATCTTATCACACCAACAAACCCTCCTCTTGGAAGGCATTCAATTTTCAGAGTATCTCCTTTTTTGACTTTTATCGTTTCTGAAGAAAAGGATTTATCATCCTTCCCATCTTTGATAATCTCCAAATTGCAATTTCCTTTGTCCAGAAAATCAAACTTAATCATTAGAGTCTGGGGCTCATCTTTTCCGTTCAATCCACCAATATACCACTGATTTCCTTTTTTACGTGCAATAATGACTTTTTCGCCCGGATAGCCATCAATCAGTTTTGTATCATCCCAAGTTGTTGGAACATTTTTTAAAAATTCTTTTGGTTCTTTGGGCAATGCTTCATACGCCGAAGGTTTGTCGGCAAAATGCTGCCACCCCGATTCAAATACAACCGACAAAGCCAACTCGTGCCCATAAGACGTGATATGCGGATGCTGCGAATTTGAAAAAGTAACCGGAGTGTAATCCATTGAGCCAATTACATTGCGTGTAAATGGCAGTGTGCTATTATGAGCTGCTGCTTTATTAGTCATTACCGGCTCGTTGTTATACCATTCTGCACCATATACAGCTTCGGTAGACATTAAGTTCGGGTACGTCCGAGACCAGCCTCGCGGCACAGTTGCACCATGAAAATTTACCATCAAATGATATTTTGCCGCATCTTTCAAAATGTCGATATAATATTTCATCATATCTTGCTGATCGCTGGCAAAGAAATCAACTTTTATTCCAAAAACACCTATTTTGTTGAGCCACGCAAATTCCTTGGCACGCTTTTCGGCAGTTTGCAATCTGTCATTCGGTGTCGGATCCATCCAACATGTACCGGAATTATACCACATCAATGGTTTTATTCCTTTGCTTTTTGCATAGTTCACGGCATCGGTTATGTCACCGCCATTGCCCATTACATCCCATTCCCAATCGATTAGCACATAAGGCCAATTCATTTCCTTAGCAAAATCGACATATTCAACTACCTTTTTATAATCCTTAGAGCCGTGATTATTCGCCCAATAGATCCACGATACAGCACCGGGTTTTATCCAGCTCGTTTCTTTTAAGGTGCTTGGCTTACTCACATCGGCAATTAATGTAGAAGCAACGATATTGGAAAGATTTCCTAAAATGATGGTATGCCATTGCGAATTCCATGGCAGTGTTGCAACCGCACCAGATGGATAAATTACTTTGTATTGATTTTTATCTTGACCATTATTTAGTCTAGCTGCACAATTGTTTTCGGTGATATCAGCTTCCGAAATTAACCCCCAAACGGGTTGATTATTCACTTTAAATAATGCCGGAAATCCCCAGTCCTGCTTGTTTTGCTCACCAGCCCCTGTTGTAGTCAACGGATAAAAATTTTCGTATGACTTTTCAAAAGGTTGCATCCAGCGGTTTGTATTATCGGGCAAAACATAGGTTGTTTCTTCACTACTAATATTTTTCGCAGCATCGGAATGATTGGGAAATACATACCGAAATGCAATACCATCATTATAAACTCTAAAAACGATATTTAAGGGTTGATGATTGGAATTTTTGAAACTGAATGTTTTTTCGTTGCCAAAATTTTCGCACAGTTGGCGTTTGCCACAAATCATTTCATACTTATCGTGTACTGAAACAGGTTTTGATTCATTAACAAGTTGAAGGTTGTTTGTAAACTGCTCATCGGTACGATTAATGCCCAACTTAGAATCGGGCAATACTTCTACAAACTTATTTTCAACTTTATATAAAGCTTTAAAAAAACATTCATGAGAAGCATTTTTATCGGGCAAATTCAAAACAACTTTTATCTTCCCGTTAGGCGAAGTTATTTCCTGTGCATTTATGACAAATGAACTTAAAATAAAAGATAGAAAAATGACGGTCTGTTTCATTGAAAATAGTTTCATGTATTATTATTTTTTCGTTGATTTAATGATTATACTTTTTTCTTCCAATCCATTTGATGTTACCGATAATTTAATATCGCCCGCCTGATGATTGCTTTTTATCACCACCAACGCTCGTCCCTTCCATGCTTTACGGTTGTTACTTACATAAGGATCAGTATCTCTGATGTTTGCATTATCCACACCTGCAATTACACCGAGTCCATCAATTTTGAACTGCAAACGGTTGGTGGCATTCGGTTGGATTATTCCATCCTTGTCCGCTATTTCAACGGTTATGTAAGCTAAATCCTGTCCGTTGGCCAGTATCTCTTTTCGGTCGGCTGTCAGTTTTATTTTCGCAGCATCGCCAGAAGTTTGCAGAGTGGTCGATTCAAGTTCTTTATCATTTTCAACCCCAACAGCTTTAAGTAATCCCGCAGAATAAGGAATCGAAAAAGTAGCTTTAAATTGCTGATCGCGCCCTGTTGCCTGTTCACCAACCAGCTTATTGTTCTGGTATAACCTTACTTTCGGATATTTGGAATAGACTTCAACTTGAATGGTTCTTCCTTCAAAACCCGGCCAAGTCCAGCTTTCCCAGGTTGGATAAACCGACCACCATGTTGTTTTGATTTCCAAAGGCTCGGGTTCGGGCTCGCGAACGGCCATGTAGAGTTTTTCGTTGTTATTATACAACATGCTTCGGTAATGCGAAATGGGCTTTCTCCAACCAATCAAATCAATATCACCGCAATAAGCTGCATGAATGGGAAACATATCGTTATCCCAGTTTTCGCCGGGTGTTTCGCCGGAATAAAAAGTACGACCAATACCAGCTTCGCCGAGATAATCTATCGCCGTCCAAACAAAATCGCCAATAACGTAACTGTTTTCCTGCACCAATTTCCAATTAGTATAAGCATCTTTTGGATAAGATTCGGTATGAACAATCATACGCGAAGGGACTCTTTTATGATCATCAGGAGCACTCCAGAGGTTGTAATTATATCCCGCAACATCATGCACTGCCATCAGCGTATCGAATTTCGACCATTCCTTACCATTATTCACAATGGCCGAAGTAATCGGGCGGACGGTATCTATTTTCTTTATTGCATTTACAAGCATTTTGGCGGTTTCGATGGCCGAATGATCGCCTCTCTCTGGTATTTCATTACCAATGCTCCACATGAAAATGGAAGGATGATTGCGATCGCGCAATACCATTGCATCCAAATCGCGTTGCCACCATTCGTTGAAATATTTAGAATAATCGTTACCGTTTTTACCGACTTTCCAGCAATCGAACGACTCATCCATCACCAGCAAGCCCAATCTGTCGCAAGCATCCAAAAATGCTTCGGAAGGTGGATTGTGCGAAGTTCTGACAGCGTTGAACCCACCTGCTTTGAGCAATTGAATTTTGCGCTCCTCGGCACGGTCGAAAGCAGCAGAGCCTAAACAACCATTTTCGTGATGTACGCAACCACCGTTTATTTTCACTGTTTTTCCATTCAGTTGAAATCCATTTTCGGCAGTAAATTTGATGGAACGGATACCAAAATTGGTTTTCGTGTCATCCAATACTTTTTTACCGTTTAATACCTGAATCTGAGCCTGATATAAATTAGGAGTTTCAGGCGTCCAAAGCAAAGGATTTAACACCTGTATGGTTTGAGTTATTTCCTTTTCGCTGTTGGCAGGAATCTCAATTTGTGTTTGGCCATTTCCCGCACTTTTAGAACTCTTATTCCAAAGAAGGGTTTTAATAACAATGCTTTGAGGAGTAGTGGTTTCATTTTTCACCAATGTTTTTACCTGTATGGTTGCTTTTTTTGCAGATACAGCAGGAGTTGAAATCGCTGCACCCCATTGCGCGACATGTACCGGATTGGTTACCATCATCCAAACGTGACGATAGATTCCCGAACCACTATACCAACGGCTGTTTACATGCTGCGAATTGTCGACCCGAACTGCGATTACGTTTTCTTTTCCGAAATTAAGATAAGGTGTAAGGTCGTAGCTGAATGATGTGTAGCCATACGGATGAACGCCCAGTGATTTTCCGTTGATAAAGACTTCGGAATTCATGTAAACACCTTCAAAATAAACAGCTATTTTTTCAGCTTTCCATGCGTCGGGAGCCTGAAAGGTTTTCCGATACCAGCCAATCCCAGTTGGAAAATATCCGCCAGCACCTTTTGTAGGATTTTTAGGATTTACTTTCCCTTCAATGCTCCAATCGTGAGGCAAGTCGAGTTTACTCCAGCTATCATCTTTGAAATCATTTGATTTGGCTTCAGAAGCATCGCCTAAAAAGAATTTCCAGTCATAGTCAAATAACTGTTTTCTTTCAATGCCATTTTGCGCATAGGCTGAAAATGAGCTTGCAACTAGTATGAAAACGAATACTAGTTGTTTTGCAAAATAAAATTTCTTGTGTGATTTTAAGCTGTTCATTTTGTTACATTTATATTTCTAAGCAATTTTCAAACAAATCCCTTAAGTTCTTATTCAACCTTAAACACGATAGACGTTGCAAAAGGCATTTTTGCCGGACAATTAATAGCAAGTCCATCGGCTTCAAGTTTCCATTGCAATTTGCCATTATATCCAAGCAATTTCACGTCTTTAATAGGCTTGCTGAATTTTTTCGAATCGGTACCCAGCGATTTGATTTTCAATTGAGTTCCCGGAGCAGGTATGTTCATACAAAATGCGTAGAACGCGCCATTCTTACCAACCGTGAAACGAATATCCTGAGCATTGAACTTGAATTCTGCATGTCTGCGACTCAACGCACCACCGGGAAGCATTTTCAACTTGCCGTTGACTTGTTCGCCCTCACCCGGAATAGTCCATGCATGGCTTCCGTAAACAGCTTCTCCGTTACGCTTCATCCAAGTGCCAACTTCTTTCAACATTTTCATACTGCCTTCATCTAACGAACCATCGGGCAAAATGGAAATACATAATGCGGCATTACCATCTCGCGCAATGGCTTCGATAATGTAGCGGATCATCATTCCCGAATCGTATGTAAAGCCCGGTGCATAAAACCAGTCGCCAACTGCAATTTCTGCAATCCATGGCTGATTAGTTTTGATTTCCGCCGGAACACCAAATTCTTCGGTGTTTACTGTGCCATTCGTCTTTTCACGGAATTTCACGATGCTGAACGTATTCACCTTACCACGCTTTTTGAGTGTGCGGTTATAGAAATCGGCAATCACCGTTTGCATAGCATCCGCTTTGAGACCGGTTCCTGTTCCATCACCTGTAAAAGGACCTTGTACCGTACCATCGGTATAAATGAAATCGGGGTCGTAATGTTCCACTACATCCATCATCCGTAACGCCCACTTTGTTGAATACCATTTCGCGTAATCAAGGTGATTCGTGAATACGCCTGCTGGTGGAGGCGACCATGGTGAGTAGGCAGCCGCAGTTACACCCTTGTACTCGCGCAAGTTAATTCCGTAAAGCAAACGTGGATCATATCCTTCCCACCATTTACCTTTGCCATCGGCAAGAGTCAGATTACCATCATAAGGAACACCTTTTTTAGCACCGTCTCTATCACTTCCAAAAGCAGTTTGCCACCACCACCAGGTATATTCGTGGTGAAATGTTACACCATAATGCATTCCGTTAGCACGACAAGCTTTCGCCCATTCACCGATTATATCTCGTTTGGGTCCGATATTGACAGAATTCCAAGGTTGATACTTTGAATTCCACATGTCGTAATTATCGTGATGCACCCCTTGAATCATCAGAAAACGAGCACCAGCGGCTTCGTAAATTTTTGTAAGTGCAGCCGGGTCAAGCTTTGTAGGATTCCAATCGCGAAGGACTTCCTTATACCCAGATTCAGATGGATGACCGTATTTCTTGAGGTGATTATTATAGGCAGACGTACCTTCTGTGTAAAGTTTTCGCGCATACCAGTCGCCACTTTCACCAGCCGCTTGTGGCCCAAAGTGAACCCAAATACCAAACTTAGCCTCGCGAAGCCATGCCGGTGCACCAGGATAATTCTTCTCGATAGATTCCCAAGTGGGTTCGAATGGTCCGGATGCAATAGGAATATTCAACTTCATTTCGGGAAACGATTTCCAGTCGCCCATTGTAACACTGTCTTGTGGTAATATTGCAGACACCGAAGGAAACGGTGGCAATAAATACGGTTCAGCACTTGATTTCGTCTTCGCTTTCTTAGTTTGGGCATTTAAGCCAAAAATCGCAATTGAAATAACAAAGATAATTTCTAAAATTCTTTTCATTGGTTTATAATTTAGCGGTATAGATTACTTGTTTATCAAATTTAGTACCATCATTATCGCCTAAAAAAAATCCAGTCAGAATCAAATAACTGTTTTCTTTCGGTGACATTTCTCGCATAGTAGGAAAAGGAGCTTAAAATTAGTAAAAATACTAACTTTAAGCTGTCTATCCTGTTACGTCTTTATTTATTTCACCAGTAATTTTTGCACTTCCGATTTACCATCATTTTCAATCTTAACGAAATAAACACCTTGTTTACAATTTCTCAGATCGAGAGTGATTTGATTCATAAATGAACCTTTCAATGTTTCCCTTCCCAATATGTCAACTAAAGAATAACTAGTTAGATTAGATGAATTATCATATTTAATATTAACGACACCTTCATTTGCAGGATTAGGATATACTTTTAGCAAGGAAGATGTTGGGTTCGAAGTAGCCGAAACTGAAACGACTGTAATCTTCGTTTGTCCAAAAATATCAGAACCGTCTTTAGCTGTAGCCGTTACAGTAACCGAACCGACTTTCTTTGCAGTAAGCAAACCGGTACTACTTATGGAAGCAATAGTTGTATCGCTTACAGCCCAGGTTCTTGTTTTATCAGTAGCAGTGGTCGGCGTTACAGTTGCCAACATTTGCAAAGTACCGCCAATACCCTGAATAGTAGTTGATCCACTCTGGCCAGCTACAGCGATAGCTGTAACTTTAGTATATTTCGTAGAAGCCGTTGGAAGACCAGTTACATCAATAGCTACAACCGAACCAATGGTATTCGGTGCATTTGCAGGCACAGAAATCCGAATATATCCAAGGCTATCCTTATAGTTCAATAATGTGGTTGTGTCATTCAATAAGTAAATTTTGTTGATGGTATTTGTTACTGATGGTACTTTCAGCAATCCGTTTTTAGGCCACACAAAAACTTGGGCATAGAGTTTTCCGGATTTCTTTGTATATAAACCCCAAGCAGGTTCCGATGGAAACGGACTACGTGTTGCTCCATATATACTGCTGCTATATATACCCATCCACTTGCCTACACTATCCAATTTAGCTATCGACTGGCTCGGTACCGTACCATCACCCTTTGGCCCAATATTCAACAAATAGTTTCCATCTCTGGATACATTCTGAACCAATTCCAGAACCAAGGCTTTGGTTGTCTTGTAGCTATTATCTCCTGAATTGTATCCCCACGAGTTATTCATGGTTTGGCATGTCTCCCATGGCCTGCTGTTGGCGGTGGCAAGTATCGATCCTTCAGAACAGTCATAATCACCATATCCTACACCTCTAAAAACCCGTTCGTTCATCAGAAGATTTGGATCCAAACCCCTCAAGTAGTTCTGCAAATCCAGTCCATCGGCTTTTGTCCACCACTTATCCGCTTGCGCTGATACCCCGTAAGTATAAGTCCCATAATTATAAGTCCAGTCTCCATCGAACCACAGTACGGCTGGGTGGTAATTGTCTATCAGTTCTTTTAACTGTAACTTCATATCCCTAATATAAGTTGCTTTGGCTGTTGCCGAAGTTAAAGTTGAATAGGTGTACCAGCCATTAGTACCATTACCGGGTGATCTCAGCTGAGAAGGATGGTTCCAGTCCAGAATAGAATAATACAAACAAAACTTCACCCCAACCGCATCGCAAGAGTCTTTGAGTTCCTTCAGAATATCTCTTGTTTTGTCAAAAGGAGTATATTCGCGTAAATCGTACAACTTTGTCGTGTCAATACTTTTAAAACTCTTTACAGCAGTAGGCCACATGCAGAAACCCTCGTGATGTTTGGATGTAATCACCAGATATTTCATACCTGCTCTTTTGGCCAATCTCGCAATTGTACCACCATTAAATTTTGCCGGGTTGAACTTAGCCGAAACCTGAGTTTGATAATCTGTTTTCGAATAACCATTATTCATAGCCCATTCGCCCTGAGCCAAATAAGAGTAAGAACCAAAATGGATAAACATGCCAAAACGAGATTCGTACCACCAGTTCATTTTGGTTGGAATGGTGTATTGTGCTGTTGCTTTTTGTGTCGAAAAAAGCATTGTAACAAACAATGCTACAAATAAATAAGAATGAGATTTCTTCATGAATGTAATTTTATAAGTAAGAAAATATTGTATTTAATCAATAATAATTTTAACCTTTTGAATTTTAGCATTGTCGCTTAGCTTTAAAATATAGATTCCTTTCGACAAGTGTGGGTTGAAGCTGATACGTTTTGCAGAATCAACATTTCGTGAATATACACTTTTCCCTATACAGTCAATAATATCTATATTATTAAACTGAAATGTATTACTTTCAATATTCAACTCTCCATTTGTCGGATTTGGGAAAACTGACAGCCCCACTTCTTTTATATCTTTAATTCCTGATAACGTTTTTTTTTTCAAACATGAACCAGTTAATATTGAAACCTCCAGTTGTTACAAGTAATTTCAAGGTATGTCTCCCTGCTTTTAATCGTAAATCCTTTGAAAAAGATTGAAACGTTTGCATATTCCCTGTACTAGTGAACGATATACTACCAGCTTGCACATCATCGAGCAAGATTGAAACAGCTCCACCTGAACCAGCGGAAGAACAACGAAAGGTAGCATTGTAAATTGTATCTATTGCAACATCAATAGTATATTCCATCCAATCATTGGCATCAATCCCTCCAACATCTAAACCGCTACCTACATCCCCTGTATTTTCAGTTTGAATGCCATTTTGCACAGCAAATAGTTCTGCTTCAATTTTACCTGGCACCTGATGCACTATAGGGTTACAAACCCTAATAGCTGGATCGCCCATTCCAGATGGGGCAATGTCAAAATTTGAAATGACGATTTTATCAAGTTTAGCCCCTACTTCGCCATTGGCAATGGCTAAAGTATGTTTGCCTGCTTTTAGATTATAACTTTTTAATTTTGTCCACTTCCACACACTTGTAGCAAGGCCATTAACAAACGCAAATGGTTGATCGTCTATTTTCACCCAGTATGAATCCGATTTAAGATTTGGACAATTTAATCGCCCATATACATAAAAAGTGGTATCAGATTTCGCAGTAAATGGGAAATAAATTGCATTTGCACTATCTTTAGATGCTTCGGTAGTATTATTAAACCCCGATTTAATTGTTACATAGCTATTATTTGAAACTTGTGTATCGTTGATTATATTCCAATTGCTGCCAACTGTTGAACATTCGGCTTCAAAATTATAAGCTTCTGGCTCAATGACTTTTGCTTTACTACCCAATAAAGCAAGCATTTCTGCTGCGTATCTCATTCCAAGTGTTCTGTATCCTGCTGAACTAAAGTGTGCATGATCCATCCCGGCCAATCCTTCGGCAGAAATTATGTGTGCTGTCGGAACAGTTTTAGGAAGTGTTCTGATAGTGGGATTCATACCTGAATAAATACCAGTGTACAATACCTCTCCCGATAAAAGGGGAACTGAATCGGCCTTTAATGAAAGCTCGGTTAACATGTCATTGTACACTTTCTTTACATACGATGGCCATTGCTCTTTATTGTTCCAAAAGTTTGCTTCACCTTGATGTAAAAGAATACCTTTAATCACGCCATCTTTTTGTGCTAATTTAGCCAAATCCATTAGATGTTTACGTGGATTCATATTATAGAGTTGTATATGAGTTGTAAACCAGGTCTCGGTACTAATAGAGTCGTAATTTTGATAAAGATCTTTATCAAATAACCTGATGTCACAACCGCCAACAGACACATTAATAACACCAACCGTAATGCTGTCTGGAAGGTATTTCACCATGGTTCGTCCAAAATAATCGGCAGGCGTTAGCCCTGTGTTGCACTGGCATAATGGCGGGATAGCAGGATACCATGTAGCCTTAGTTCTGTTGAGGCTAGAACAATCAATGGCTTGTAGAACCTTAAAACGACTATCTACAGTTCTGTCCTGTGTTTCAATTGCTCCCTGACCTTCCATATTTGACTGTCCAAAACAGATATAAATATGGAAATTAGGATTTCGTGAAAATGTCTGTGTGGCCAATAGGAGCGATCCTATTAACAAAAAGATTTTTGCAAGTTTTTTGTGTGTTTTTAGAATGTCCATATTAGATATTTGATTTTTTCATAATTCAATTCTTCAATAATCTATTGTTTCCCAACATATTCCATCACAAAACCAAAGCTATAGGACTTATTCCCGGAATTGGTGTATTTCTCCATTGTTTTTGAACCCCAAGTATCATCACCACCAACCCCGTGAATATTCAAATCAATATTCAGGTTAATAAAATCGCGCTTCGGAAGTTGGTAATCGTGCCTTGTGTTCTCCAAATCGTCTTCGGTATAAGGCCATGCTCTAAAATTAAGAGGCTGCAAACCAGTTATCTTAATACTATTATCATTTTGAGAACCGAAAGAAAACCAACGGACATCGCAGCGATTTGCATTATCTTGCGACGCAGGATATGGAACTACAAAATTACTCAATTCTGAATGATATTTACCAATCAAAGAAGCCGTTTTTCGGTCGGGGTAATTTTCGAAAGGTCCGCGACCATACCAGTCAACGGTACTATAGTTTTCGGGAATACGAACCCTCATGCCAAATTTGGGAATACAAGGAATAGAATCACGTAGAGGTGTATATGCTGCTTCGACTTGTAATTTTCCTATGCCGTTTACTTGGTAATTCAGCGTATAGTTTGCACCAATGGTTGGCAAATTCATATCAAATTTAACGGAAGCCAAACTGCCTTGTTTTAATATGGTAACGTTATTAACCACCCTATTTTCTGCCGCTTTCTTCCATTTGCCCAATTCCCATGAATACCCACTTTCCTTCTGGTTATCGTTTGGCGTTTTCCAGAAATAAGGTTCGAGCATGCCTTTCAGCAACTCTTGCTGATTCACTTTCCAACTGACCAAAGAACCGGTTTTCTTGTCGAGTGTAAAAGTCATTTTTTCCGTTTTCAGTTCGATTTGCGAAGATGACTCCGTTACAGTTGCCTGTTTCTCTACCGGCAATACCTTAGTCCACGTATAGGATTTGATAATAAACTGCTCGCGAGCAATGCAAAAGCCCTCTTCTGCCCAAATGGTTGCAGACTTGAGTTTAGCATGAATATTCAGACAAATTTCCGCTGAACTTGTATCAGCTACTTGTGGCGAAGGAAGTAAAATGCTTGAAGTTGATCCCGGTAAGATATTGTCACAACGGAATATGCCCTTTTGAATCAACTTGCCGTTCGAAGTATATTCGTATTCAAAATCAAAGTTGCGAAGCGATAGAAAATCAAAACGATTTGTAACATTAATTGTTACATTCTTATCATTTAAAATCTGAAATACAACAGGTTGATATACTTTCTGAACCTCAAAATAGTGAGGATAAGGCTTTCTGTCGGACGAAACCAACCCTTTGATACAGAAATTTCCATTGTTTGGTTGATCGCCAAAATCGCCACCATAAGCCCAAAATTCATCGTCTTTCAGTTGATAATCATCAGGTTGTTCAGTGAGTTTCAGCTGTGAACCATCCTTTTTCTTTGCCAAGCCCTGATCTACCCATTCCCAAATGGCAGCGCCGGTAAGACTCGAATCGGCATAAATCACATCCCAATATTCCTGTAGGTTTCCGCCCGAATTGCCCATCACATGGAAATATTCACGCATAAATACCGGTTTATCTTTTATGTTTTCACCTAACTTTTTCAGATCGGCAGGATGCAGGTAACCATCGTCGTAAATAGCCGAGATACTACGTTCTGTATCTGAATATACCAATCGGGTTGCATCAAGTTTTTTTACAGTATCGGCCATCGCTACTAAGTTTTGTCCGCTACCGCCTTCATTGCCCATCGACCAGAAAACAACGCACGGGTGGTTTTTATCGCGTTGCACCAACGAAACAGCTCTTTCCACATGTGACTTTTTCCACACCGGATTATCGCCCATATCCTTATTTCCAAGGCCATATCCGTGCGATTCCTGATTTGCTTCGTCCATCACATAAAAACCATATTGGTCGCAAAGTTCATAAAACAAAGCATCATCCGGATAATGGCAAGTGCGTATCATGTTGATATTGGCCTGCTTCATCAGCTCCAGATCGCGAATCATCGTTTTCCGGCTCACATGCCTTCCAGTGCGCGGATGTTGCTCGTGACGGTTCACTCCTTTGAGTTTTACCGCTTTGCCATTGATGTAAAATACATCTCCACGTACTTCAATTTTACGAACACCGAAATAACATTCGGCCTTGTCAACCACCTCATTCTTATTGTTTTTAAGTTTTAAAATAAGATGGTATAAATCCGGCGTTTCGGTAGACCAAAGCCTTGGCTGTTTTATCAATGATTTCAGTTCGAGCGATGCTTGTTTCAACTTTTGAACCACCGGAACCTTCCCGGCAAATGAGAAATCAATTCTTTCGCCTTGCGCAGAGAAGCCCGAAACTTCGGCATCTACGTGCAAGCCCGAAACATTTTGGGCTGAACGATTATCAAAATTTAGGTCAACAGTAATGTTCGCATTGGCAAACGAATTGTCCGGCACAGCTTTCACAAAAAAGTCGCTGATAAACGTTTTTGGACGAGCAATTAAATCAACATCCCTGAAAATACCACTTAAGCGCCAGATATCCTGATCTTCCAGATAGCTGCCGTCGCACCATTTATACACTTCAACAGCCAGTTTGTTTTCATCTTTGTGGATATAAGCGGTTATATCAAACTCAGCAGGCGACATGGAGTTTTCGCTGTAACCAACTTTCTGACCGTTAACCCACACATAAAATGCGGATTGAACGCCGTTGAAGTTTAGAAATACTTGTTTATTGTTCCAGTTTTCAGGAACGGTAAAGGTTGTACGATAGCTACCTACCGGATTTCGCTGAAGAAAGCTTGTATAAGACTTTTCCGGTTCACTTGTTACTTTAGGAGCATCGCGCTTAAACGGATAGGTAAAGTTGGTATAAATCGGAGTTCCAAATCCTTGAAGTTCCCAGTTTCCCGGAACCAAGATGTTGTCCCAATTTTCGGTAGAATAATTCTCCGTATAAAAATCCATCGGCCGCGATTGCGGATCGGGCGACCATTTGAATTTCCAGATACCGTTAAGCGACTGAACCGTAGGGTTGTTTGCCTTTTCGGAAGCCAGAAAACTGAACGCATGTGGCTTTTCTTTATTAATGCCATTCACATCGGGATTTTCCCAATCGGGAAGAGTTTGAGCATAAAGAAAATTTATTGAGGAAAACAGGATTCCTAATAAGAGTTTTATTACCACATTATTTGATTTCGACATACTTATATTAATAGTTTTATTCAATTAAAAAAAATTCAGACCTTTTATGTATTTTGGAAAAAGCCTTTAACCATATTTTTTCCAGCTTGTCAATTGATTTGAACCAACAGAGTCAGGAAATTATTCTATTCTACTTTTATTTTAAACACTATTGCAATATTATTCGGAATAATCTTCGGTTTTATAATTACCAGCGAATCAGCATATTGTTTCCATGAAAGTTTTTCCTTACTTCCAAGCACTTCGATATTTTTTATTTTGGCATTGCCTTTATTTTTTCCAAGTGATTTCAAACTTACGTTACCCATTGGGACTCCCAATGAGGTAGCATACAGCACTTTTCCGTTTTTTGTGTAACGAACATCTTTGTCTGAGAATTTTACTTTTCCTGCATTAAATTCCTCTTTCTTGACAGAATTTGCGGCATCTACAGCAGGTCCTTCGCCAAATATTCTCCATGGACGTGTATCAAAAATACTTTCTTTATTGATATCCATCCATGCTGCAATACCTTCGAGAACTCCTACCTCTTTATCATCGATAGTGCCATCGGCACGAACAGGGACACTAAGTAACAGGTTACCATTTTTACTGACAATATCCACCAACATGTGAATAACGGTAGCTGCAGATTGGTAACCACCATTTTCATATAATGCCCTCTTGTAATGCCAGCCTCCAATACAATTACAGGTTTGCCAAGCAAGGTCTTGCCCTTTATCTGGAACACCACTTTCCACATCCCATACCTCACATTTTTTTTGATCATCGGTAAGTTTCTTCCCAAACATCACAGCTTCCAATTTACCATTGTGTGTTGCCATATTATGGTTGTAATAATGAGCTGCAAGTTTCAATCCTGCATCGCTAATCGGTTCTAAAGGAAGAGATGTATCATCAAAATAAAGCAAATCAGGATTAAATTTATTGATGAGATCCATGGTACGATTGAAGAACTTATCACAGTACGCTTGGTTTGGCACAGAACAACCATTGCTCCATTCCCAATTGAATGCTGTACTTAGCGGGTGCTTTTGTGCATACAATTCTTGCGGATCAAGACCATCCCACCATGTTCCTTTGCCATCGGCTTTTGTAAGGTTTCCATCGTAAGGAACTCCTTTGTATTTGCCTATTGTATCCGCTAATTGTGCTTTTTCGTAAAACATCCATGCATGTGAAGCATGAACACTCAATCCGAATGGAAGACCCTGTTTTTTTGCAGCTGCTGCCCAGCCTGCAATAAGATCCTTTTTAGGACCAATACGAACCGAATTCCATTCCTGATATTTGCTGTCCCACAAATCAAAATTGTCGTGGTGATTCGCCATGGCAAAGAAATATTGAGCACCTGCACGCTTGTAGAGTTTCAGCAGTTTTTCAGGATTCCAATTTTGGGCTTTCCAGTCGTGTATTACTTCTTTAAAACCCGCTTTAGAAGGATGACCGTAATTTTGCACAAACCATTTGTAATAATCAGAACCTTCCTCGTACATGCCACGCGCAAACCAGTCGCCCTGTTCGGGCTGGCATTGTGGTCCCCAATGTGCCCAAATACCGAATTTAGCGTTACGGAACCAATTGGGAACTTTGTATTGGGACAAGGATTGCCAGGTTGGTTCAAATTTGCCGGAGGCAATGGGTTCTTTTTCTGTGTTAACTACTACAGTTTTATTATCCTGCGCTGAGGTATAAAATGATAGCAGGACAAAACAAATATATAAGATAGTTGAGCGCATGACTTTATTGTTTTATTATAATGAGTAAAATTTAGGTTCTTATCCGTTTTCTTCTCGATTTCAATTCTTAATATCAATCTTATTTACTCCACCTTTCAATTGCTTCTGAACTCCATTCCAAATGAAAACCCCACCTAAATTAGCTGGCAAATCCACTTCTCCACGAAGGCTATTTTTATCTTTTTGCAACTTAACATGAATCGTACCAAGCTTATGTGGCATGCTTGCATCAATATTTTTCAAACTTCCAAAATTAGGCTCTATCCTTACCGATTTAAAGCCGGTTGAAGCCGGTTGAATGCCACTTACCAATGACAAGAAATAATAAACCGGCGAGGCACTCCATGCATGACAATCGGAACGGGTAGGGTCGGGGGTCTCGGCAAAAGTGCTCAAACCGTTATCTACCATTTTCCCCCAAGGGGCTAACGCTGCTATAAACTGGTCGGCCTGTCCAGATTTCTGTAGTGCTTCGAACAAGTAAAATTTGAAATATAAAGTGCATTGAGCCAAATCTTTATCGTTAAGAATGGCACTGATTATTTTTTTCTTATCCGTCGTTTTAGGAAATGTGTTCGTCAAAACAGCCAATATATTGGCATGTTGACTAAACGTATTCTTTTCAGGAGAATCGGCAATCAATCCTTTATTAGAATCGAAACATTTATCAAAAACAGCTTTCTTAATTTTATCCGCTAAATTTCTATATTCAACAGCCATTTCGTGCATGTTGTATGAGTCGAAAACATCCGCAGCTTTTTCCAATGTGTAAACATATTGCAAACTGAGTATAGACGAATTACCGGTATGGGCAGCAGGCGGATTGCCATTATCCCATCCTTTTGAATAAGTCCAATCTACAAAATCCCACCATTCCACAGGGCCTAACATTCCACTTGAGTCAAGGCGGTTTTTAAACCAATTGAGTGTTTCCTGCATCCCGGGAATCATCGATTTCACAAGAGTAGAATCGTCATTCAGCATCCAATAATCGTAAACCATTGTAACCCAAACCAACGAAAATGTTGGAATAATTTGGGTTTGGTTACTTGGAAACCGGCTTTGTGTTATCCCCATTGGCAATTGCGACTCATGCAAAACAGATATTGCATTTTTTACCAATCGAGAATCTCCCGAAACATAAGTCGAAACCAATGCCTGAATGCGGGAGTCACCTATGTATTGAAGTTGCTCGTAGTAGGGGCAATCAAAAAAAGTCTCATTAGCACATAAACGTTGAGTTCGCCAACCAACATTCCAGATCCCCTTTAGTTGAGGATTATCACTACTAAACGATGCCTTTTCTTCTAACGGATAGGCAGAAAAAATGCTATAGAAATCATTTAAAACAAGCGGTTCATCTTTTGTTTCAATTTCCATTTCAACATATCTGAAAGTCCGCCACCACAAGGTTTGAAATATTCGGTTGTTTGCCCCATCGCAACTTATAAGGTCAGAATTGCCAATTATATGTTTATTTTCAATGTCATTCCGGTTGCCTTTATTCCCATTGTTATCCAATAAGCTTTCGGCATAAGTCAGTTTTATGGTGCTTTTTCCACCTTTCGAGAAATTCAGTACCGGATATGCTGTTGTCAATACATTTTGGTCAATGAGTATTTTCACTTTCGAATTTGCGGGAATGGTGATGGGTGCTTTCCCCAACAAAAACCCTGCCGAAATGTTAGTATCAGAACGGCGAATTTTGAAGAACCGCTGTTCTTTTTCTTCCATCATGGGTATTTCCCTTTTTGAAAGCAAATGGGTTGAAATTCCTCCATATTCACCCATACAACCGATAGGTTTCGCTGTTTCCACTACTTGGGCTTGTTTCCACCCTGCTGCATTAAAATCACCATCCATCCAACCCCAAGGATGCTTTTCGCAATTGAACTCTTCGCCTGATCCGGCTGCGTAATATTGGTTTACATTTACCGAAAGAGGCTTATACGCCACATCTTTAAACACAGCCCAACTGTCATCAGAGTTAATGATATTCTCTTCTTTCGTGTCTCCCTGAATGATAAATCCTGTTTGCGCAGAAATTTGAGCTAAAGGACGCTGCCATCCAAAATTCCAGACTATTGCAGAAATAATATTTTTGCCTGAATGCAGATAAGAAGAAATATCTATACTCTCAAAATTCCATTTATACAAATGACTTCTGGCTGGGCCGTTGCAAACATATACACCATTGATATATAGCTTATAGCGATTGTCGGCCGATACATGAACTACAAATTTGGCGGGCTTTTTATTAATCGAAATTTCTTTTCTGAATAGGTAAATTCCATAATCGGAACCTGAAATATCGGGACACGAAATCCATTTTGCCGCCCAAGGTCTGCGAAGCAATTCAGGATTTATTTGCGCAACCTGCTGCGCAAAAAGGCCTGTATTCACTAGAAGAAAAGCCAATAGTGCTTGTATAATATACTTATTCATGTTATTTATTGGTTCTATATCAATTCGTTCAATGACCAACAACTGAGCGACATTCAATTTCGATCTTTTGTTGTTAAAATTACTGCATCAATTACTTTTTGCCTTTCGATAAAAATCCGTTTTCTTCAAGCCATTTGCGACAAGCTTCGGGCCAAGCCGAATGGGTGCCACCCCACTGAGCCAAACTGTATCCGTGTCCGCCATGCTCGTAAATGTGTAATTCGCAAGACACATTATGCTCCCGCATTGCCAGTGCATATCTAATGCTGTTTTGTACCGGTACTGCCCCATCATCAATAGAGTGAACCATAAATGCAGGCGGTGTTTTGGCAGTTACCTGAAGTTCATTCGAGAAATGTTCTACTAATTCCGGTTTTGGGTTACTACCCAATAAACTTTGCCGTGACCCCATGTGGGTTATTGTCGAATCCATAGAAATCACCGGATAAATAAGCAGTGAAAAATCGGGGCAGGCACTGGTAGTATCCGCAGACGTATAGACCTGCTCGTTGTAATGCGTAGAAATGGTGGACGCCAAATGCCCTCCTGCCGAAAAGCCAATTATCCCGATCTTCTGAGGATTGATGCCCCACTCTTTGGCACGACTGCGCACAATACGCATAGCTCGTTGCCCATCTTGCATCGGACCAATGGTCTTGTTTTTCATTATCACATCATCGGGCAATCGATATTTTAATACAAAGGCATTAATACCAAGAGTGTTCAACCATTTGGCAATCTGCGAACCTTCACCGATGAAAGACAACCCATAATAACCGCCACCGGGACAAACAACTACTGCTGTGCCTGTATTTATATCTGCTGGTGCTGGATACACTTCAATTGTAGGATCAGTTACAAACCTTACTTTAATCCAAACAATGGAATCGACCTTTTCCTTGTAAGTCGGATTTGGTATTCCTCCGGGCACTTTACCCTCCCAAAGGCTAATAATTTTGTTTTGGCTGAAAAGATTTCCGCCAAATAAAACAAACAAAATCACCGCCAATATTTTCACACTCCTAAACATATTTCACTGTTACATTTAATACCATAAAGGTGATTGCGTTACCAACCACCATTAATTGTTAGGCCACTTTAATCATTTTAGCCTGATATACAGCGAGAATGGACTTTCACCCACGCTCCGCTGAATTTTTATACTGCAAAGTTTTAGTCCGAATAAACGATCTAAAACCTCAACCTCTTATTTAACACTGACAACCACTTCAGTTCCTTTCAGTTTGTCAGAAACCGCTTTAAGGTGAATTTCACCTGCTTGTTTATCTGCCTGTACAAGAACCATACAATAGCCGTTGAATGCCATGCGTTGACTAGCCTTATCGGGTTCGTGACTGCTTGGATTGCCGTTGGCTACACCAATTATCTTTCCGGGACCTTCAATGCTAAACTTCACCAAATTATTGGCCGTTGGTACAACCCTTCCTTTGGCATCTTTGATAGCCACCTTTATTACAGCCACATCGCAACCATCGGCTTTCAAGGTAGCAACATCACTGTTCAAAGCCACTTGTGCAGGAGCGGTGGTAGTTTCCACAATATCTTTCGTTACCAGTTTTCCGGCTTTGTAGCCACGGGCTTCCAATTTTCCGGGTTTATAAATCAAAGGCCAAATCAGTTTGGCATAAGGGATTGCTTTTTGCTTTCCTACGCTTTTTCCATTAAGGAAGAGTTCAACCTCTTCGCAATTGGTGTAGCAGTGTACTTTAATACTATCGCCTTCTTTGCCCGGCCAGTTCCAATGAGGAAAAATATGCACAGTCGGGATATCAGTCCAAGCCGATTTATAAGCATAATAGCCGTCTTTTGGAAAACCGCAAACATCCAAGAATCCGAATTGAGAGGCTACACTTGGCCATACAAACGGTGTTGGTTCGCCGCGATAATCGAACGCCGTCCATACGAACGTGCCGCCAAGGTACGGATACTTCACAATGTCAGCCCAATCTTCTCCCGGATATGGACCCCAACCGGGTTGCCAGATAGTTGAGTTTGAACAAGTCTGTGGCCACCAACTATTCTTGTATTCACCACGGGTCGAAACAAAACTCGTCCCTTCGGTACAAAACATAACACGATCAGGATGAGCTTCTTTATCTTTTACATACGCCAATTGTTTGTCGCCATAATTATACCCTACAACATCCAACACATCGCTGTATCCTCCCTCGTTACGGGCATGGTTCATAGCTGCGGTAACTTTTCTAGTCGGATCAATGCGGTGGCTTGTTTCAACCATGGTTTCCATTATTCTAGCTCCCATTACCGTACCTTGCATCGCTTCTTCATTTTCCAAGCTCCACATAAATATAGATGGATGGTTTCTGTCTCTGTACAGCATAGTGGATAAATCTTCCAATCCATCTTTGGAACTCGACAAGTGACGGTTTTCGTCCAATACCAGCATACCGATGCTATCGCACATATCGAGTACTTCGGGTGTCGGCATGTGGTGCGTACAACGATAGGCATTGCTTCCCGTTTCTTTGAGCACTTTTATCTTATACAAGTTTATTTTATCGGGGACAGCCACGCCAATGCCAGCAAAATCCTGATGATTACAGGTTCCTTTTACCGGACATAATTTACCGTTAAGGAAAACACCATTCTTATTGATTTCCACTGTACGAACACCAAAAGTCGTTTCGTAAGTATCTACAATAGCTCCATTTTCAGACACTTCGGTCAGAACTTTATAAAGGCTTGGCGTTTCGGGCGACCAAAGCTTAGGCGTTTTAATTGCTCCTATTTGGGAAATTTCAGTCTGTTCAAAAGCAGCAAGCGACTGGTTGGTAGTTTTAGTATCAAGTACAAGTCCTTTTTTGTCTACTATTTTAGAAACAAGGGTAATGTTCTTAGCCGTTTTGTATTCATTTTTCAGCGTGGTTTTAATGCTTACAGTTGCTCCTGCATCAGATACTGAAGGCGTTGTAACGTAAGTACCAAACCTGTCTACATGGAGCTTGTTTGTTTTGACAATCCAAACATGCCTGTAAATACCGCAACCTTCGTAAAACCAACCCTCTGGCTGAGTAGCATCTACTTTCACCAAAATGGCATTTTTGCCTTCATTGCCATAGCGTAAAAAGTCACTCAAGTCGTAGTTTGATGGTGTATATCCACTTAGATGTGTTCCTAAAAGGTGTCCATTCACCCAAACGGTGCTATTTCTGAAAATACCATCGAATTCGATGGAAATTTTCTTCCCTTTGTCGCTGTCCGGTATATCAAATTCTTTACGGTAGAATCCAATACCTACTGGCAAATACCCATTGCCTCCGGGTTGGCTTCCCAAATCATTGTCATTAACGAAGGTTCCTTCGATACACCAGTCGTGAGGAAGGTTAACCGTTTTCCAATCTGCTGGTAATATTGATGAGCTACTTCTAAAATTCGTATAGTCGACAACGCTATCTTTCTTCTGAATAATTGGGACATTAATATCCGTTATGCCACCCTGACCAACTCTAACCACTTGCTTCATGGCTATGTCGCCTTTGTGGAACTGCCAGTTGAAATCAAAATTTTCTTTTGCTCTTTTTGATGTTGGATTCGCATTCTGGGCTACTCCATTGAAAGTTATAAATGTTGATAATGTAAACATTAAGCCACACAACATTGTCAATCTTTTAAATTTCATGATAGATATTTTTAATTTAGTTATTCGTATTTTATTTCAGGGAAATCAAACAAATTTCATTCCATTATACTTTTGTTAAGTTCAATAGCAATTATGGCAATTTGATTAGTCAGTTTTTCAAAGCCTGAAAGGATAATTTCACGTTCTCCATTTTGGTGCGCATTGATTCGTTTTTGGTTATTCACCATGTAGGCTTTGACAACTTTTTGCCCTTTGTTCACCGAAGGTAAAACAAAGGTGGTTTCTTTGAAATCTTCTAATAAAAACAAATAAATTGTATTGTTTTTATAGGCATATCCATATTGCCCGTCTTTGGGCTGCCAAGGACCGCCATGTGTTCCATAAATGGCATTGCCTGTTTGTTGCAACCACTTTCCCGTTTCCAATAACACATTGGTTTCTGTTTGTGAAATTTTACCATGCCGATCAGGAGCAACATTTAGTAAAAAAGCCATATTTCGAATCGTACAATCAACAAGCATTCGTTTGACCCTATCAGCCGAAATTACTTTGGACGGATTATCGTGCATGGGAGTATATCCCCAACCCGGAGCCATCGTCATGTTTTTTTCGTAAATTTCTTCGGTGCGGATTGGCCCTGTAATGGAAGATGAACCTTCTTCACTTTTATAGTCGCCATACCACCCGGTGCGTGGGTTCACAATACAATCCGGTTGATATTTCCGTACCATTCCCATCAATCCTAAAGGTTTTCCTGTAGTCGAATCAATATCCTGAAAATAAGGGTTGATTTTCCACTCACTATTGGGATCGAGAAATTTACCCGATTCCCAGAAATAAGCTCCATCAGCGTCCGAACCTTGTTGAGATAACCATCCTCCATCCCAATAAATTTGGTCAATTTTCCCGTAGTTAGTCAACAGTTCTTTCGTTAGACAAAACATTTCTTCTTTCATCAACCTTGCATTTTCTTTGTGAGCAATGTCTGTTTTATAACCAAATCTATTGGGTTTACAGTCGGTTCCCGTAACATCATAATAGCCTGGATAACGCCAATTGATAAGGGTTTTGTAAATGCCTACTTTCAAACCATTGGCACGACAAGCATCTGTATATTCTTTTACAAAATCGCGATTGTGAGTCTGTTTACTGCAAAAAACATTCATGTATTTCGAATCAAACAGAGCATATCCATCATGATGTTGAGCAATCATATTCATATATTTCATACCAGCATCCTTGGCAAGTTTCACCCATTCATTAGCATTAAATTGAACGGCATCAAAATACTGGTCGCCACTTTGAGGAAAAGCCAATTTTCTGTATTCGTCAATGGATGTACCCGAGTTTTCCATATACCATTCTCCTTTTTCAACTCCGGAATACAGTCCCCAATGAATAAACATACCAAAACGGGCTTCTATCAGCCAATTTATCTTCTCGTTTGACTGTTGCGTAATTCCAAGTTCTGTACGCACTTTACGAGCAGGTAATGGTTTGATTCCTGAGGGTTTTTGGGGAATATATTCACCTATGTATTCGATTTGAATATCGTCGGCAAAAGCACTTAATTTAGCCGAATTAGCAGGGTGAAAAATCTCAATATAAGCCTGGTTTTGTCCCTCTTCGGCAACAAAAGACTTTTCTATTTTCACCCAATCAGCCAAAGCACTTATTGCACTTACATTATTACTTCCTAAACCACTCAGGTTCAATTGTATTTCATCTGATCCACTGCTAGTTCGTACCCAAGCCGATAATTTGTATCTTGATTTTGGTTTCAACCCTACTTCTATTTGAGCCGTAGCTCCCGAAGTGATTTCAAGGGATTGTTTTCCTCCATGAAATTCAGCCGTAGAGATTTTTATTTCTCCGCCCAAACCTAACCAGGGATTTACCGCACTTTGTTCAAAATTGTTATTGCTGATTCGAACGTCATTATTTTGAGCATACAAAAACCAACTTTGTCCTACGATTAATAGTAAGCTTACTATTTTTTTGTTCATTTGTCTCAGCTTTTAATGTATAGTTATTACACACTAATAAGTGCTATTTATTAGCAACAATGATTTTTTTAAATTGAGATTGTGTTTTATTACTTATTTTTACAAAATATATTCCATCCAACAAATGAAGAGGTAGGTGTAAAACTGGTTCTCCGGCTGTTGCCACACTGCTTACAAGCTTACCAGTTACATCAAGTATCTCAATTTTTTTATATTGGAAATCAGTAGAACTAATAACCAACTCGTTGGAAACCGGATTTGGATATATAGTTATATTCTCCTCAGACACCTCTTCGATTCCTGTTTGTTTTGCTTGAATATCCATGTAGTTGAAGTTAAATCCGGATTTTGACGCAACTATTTTTAAATAATGTTTTCCTGGGGTAATGGCAATGTATCTGGCAACAGATTGGTAAACCTGCCAATCACCGGTATTTGGTACAGAAATGGTACCCGCACTTTTATCGTCGACATAATAGTTAATAGACCCGCCGGTATTTGGCGAAGCTACACGGAAAGAAGCTAGAAATCCCGTATTAGACGTGTTGTTTTCAATGGCATATTCTGCCCAATTTCCATCACTGATAGATCCTAAATCCTGTCCACCTCCGACATCCCCGGCTGTTTCCGCTTGCATTCCCGATTTAAAGTTGAAATTTTCGGCTTCTATTTTGCCTGGCATTGCAACCCATACAGGAGCAATTATCTGACTAGTAACAAGGAGATTACTAAACCCATCCAACAATCCTTTATCGGCAGCAGTTATGCCTTTTGGTGTATAGCTTACTTTAAGCGAATCGCCATAATGCACACATTTCGACAATGTAAGCTGGATGGTGTTGTTTGAAACAACATAGCCTGAAGATGTAACACTTTTTCCGTTTACAGCAAGGGTAAAATACCCGAATTGAGCGTACGTCAGTGCCATTGCTTTCGAAAATTCCAATGAAAGGGTGATACCATCGGAGCCAATTATTCCGGAATTAATATGTACGGGTAGTCCGTTAGAATTGTTAGTTACGGGAAAATTAGTAATAGCTTTCTGCAAACCATTGTCAGCAGACACAATGTTGCTACCAGAATAAGTGAGCGAAAGCGTATAATCCCTGTAAACTGGGCTACCTAGAGGAAATGACAATGTAGTTGAATCGTTATTTAAAAATGAACATTGTTGAACGGGGATACTTATTTGACCATTGTATTGGGCATTTAGAGCTATAGTAGAAATATCAGACGGAAGCTGCATCTTCTTACTGTACTTCATTAAGAGTGCATTACCAGTAACATTGGTTGAAACCTCAATAAGTTGTGGCGAAGCACCAGCAAGCAGATTGTTAACAAATTTATCGGTAACGTTTAGCATTTTTTTTCCAAGACTAGTAGAGACTACATTGCCATTACTATAAGACACTGTGATGGCATTGTCTTTCAATATACTTTGGCTTATGTTAATTGCCACTTTATTTGTATCGCATAAAACAACGCTATCAATGGTCGCAGCCTGACCGTCAATTTTCAAGGTGAAACCTGTAAAACGATTTACTTTCACTACTGACCTATTCAGAACCACCTGTATCTGCTTTGTATTCTTGTCGGTTACCGATGCACTCACGAATTCAGGAACGCCTTCTTTTAATGAGTAATTCTTACAGAAGTTCCAAATATCCAGACTGGTAAACACACCACCTGAATTGTCTGAATACCAGTGTCCCACTCCGGCAACACTTATAAATACAACCTCAACACCTTCTTTTCCGGGACCATAATATTTCTTTGAGGATAATGACGTAGGTATGTTTGCAGGGTACGGTTTAGTGACCACAGGTGTTGTAGGGCAACCATTTCTTTTAACCCATGCATCGATATGGCTTTGTACTGTACTATAAGTTACAAAGTTATCGTCCATCCCGTGTACATGGATTATTGGAACTGGTCGTGAACTACTAGTATTAACCCCGCCCATAAGATAGCCACTGACCGGTGCAAATGCAGCAATTTTATCGGCTATCTTGGTTGCGGCATAATAAGTCATCATACCGCCCATTGAAAAACCTGAAAGGTAGACACGGTCACGATCAATACCGTAGCGTCTATACATTTCATTAATAATTGCCAAAATAAAATCAATATCACTTGTGCCCCCCAAATCCCATTGTGAGCCGTTTGATTGCGGAAAAACAAGGACAAAATTATTGGCTGCGGCAACCGACTGAAATTGTGTTTGGTCTCTTTGATTGATCATGGTTTGATTCATCCCATGCATGGAAATTACAAGGGGGGTATTTTGCTTAATGCCTATTGGTGCATAAACAATCATTTGCCGGGTTGATGTGCCAACCTGAAGTGATTCCTGTGCCTTCAAACCAGTTGCGAACAGGAAAACACTTAATAATACAAATAAAAACTGACGGCTAATAAGATTTTCTTTCATGATGTCCATCATGGTTTTAGCCTGAAATTTACTGCCTTGTAGTAATCGTTTACTCATTGTGATTTTCGTTTTTGATTTATAGATACTTGGTTAATTATATTTCTTTAAAGCTATTAGATTCTCAAACCTATCTTTGATTATTAACTAATTCCGGATATTTATTAATACTTTTATTATAAAACTGATTATCTGATGGTTATTCTTGTACTTTTCAGATTCTTGCTATCGGAGCTATTGCCATAATAAACCTCATATTCACCCGGAGTTACCATCATTTTCCGCTGACTCCAATCGAAAAATTCAAAAGAAGAAGAATTCAAGTCAATAGCAACTTGTTGGGTTTTACCTGCTGGAATTTCTACACGCTGATATCCCCGCAGTGTTTTTAAAGGACCATCAATGTCGTTTACTTTGCGTATATACACCTGCACAACCTCTACGCCATTGCGCTTTCCGGCATTAGTTACTGGCACGGTCAACTGAACGGTTTCATTTGCAGCAATAGATGTTTTGCTCAACTTAGCTTCTCCAATTTTGAAAGTCGTATAACTCAATCCATATCCAAAAGAGAAAAGCGCATCGTCCATAAATCGGTAAGTTCTGCCTTTCATGGAGTAATCTTCAATATCGCCAAGCTTATCCGAATTTTTGTAGAAGGTAACCGGCAACTTTCCCGAAGGATTATAATCTCCGAAAAGTACATCGGCTACAGCCTGCCCGCCTGATTGACCGCCATACCAAGCCTGAAGAATGGCATCGCAACTTGCAGTTTCAGGTGTTAATGCCATGGCAGCCCCCGAGCAGTTTACGAATATTATTCTTTTGCCTGCTTTTTTCAAAGCTTGTAAGCATTTGCGTTGCGATTCAGGAAGTTCAATATTCGTTCTATCGCCACCTTTAAAACCGTGGAACTCTATCGGCATCTCCTCACCTTCTAATTTTGGCGAAATTCCACCGACAAAAATCACGTCATCTATTCCTTTGAGTTTGTTTACCAATTCGTCGTAATTAACTGGTATCTCCCTACCAATATTTAATTTAAGACTTGCATCCATCCCATCGTAAATGGCTACATATTTAACCTCAATTTTGTAGTCTTTTCCTTTTTCAACCTTAAACGGAACCCTGATGGGTGCTACTTGCCATATTTCTTTTGCAAACAAGGTATCATTATTGACAATTACAGCACATTTTCCGCCATACTCCAATCTTAAAACTATTTCCTCCGATTTGTCGGCCTTGTAAACCGCGTCATATTTTCCGGAAAAGTTTTTAAGATTTACCCCACGGCTAAACTGGTTTTGACCCGCAGTAGTTAATTGTATTGGACTTGCAATCTGCTCGTGAGTCACTGCCTCGCCTTTAAACTCTTTGTTGTTCCAATAAGTAGCCTTCATTCCCGCTTTTCCATCAAAAGAGCAGTTCTCGAAAAGGCTTTGGGTAATCATGTCTTCAACCAGATCGCAACCTTTGTCATAAAATACTTTATCGGCAGAAAGTTTTGATTTTACACCTTCCAAAATAGTAGTGGTACTTGATGGAAAACCGTTGTAATTACCCCACAACATGGATTCGTCATCGGCATTTGGCCCAATTACAGCAATTCTTTTTGCTGATTTTGACAATGGCAGGATGTTATTTTTATTTTCAAGCAGTGTCATCGACTCCTGAGCTATTTTAAGCGCTAATGCTTGATGCTCTTTAGAATTAACAACCGACATAGGGATGTTAGACCACGAAACCAATGAATCATTGTCCATTTCGCCTAAATCGAAACGACCAACCAAAAGGCGCTGTATATGTTTGTTTATCTCATCCTCATTGATCAATCCTTTATCAACAGCCTGAGGCAACTTATTGAACGTATAACCCCATCCACACTCTACATCGGTACCGGCCAAAACAGCTTTAGAGGCTGCATGCACGTCATCTGACGAAACTTTGTGACTGCTATAGAAATCGGCAATAGCACCACAATCCGAAACAACAAGGTATTTGAAACCCCAATCATCGCGTAGAATTTTTTGAAGCAAACGGTTGCTTCCACAGCATGGTTCATCGTCCAAACTCTGATAGGCACACATAACTTCACGCACATCAGCCTGTTGCACCAGCGATTTGAATGCAGGTAAGTAAGTTTCCCACAAATCGCGCGGGTTGACGTTGTTCAGGTTGAGTGTGTGTCTACTCCACTCGGGACCCGAGTGTACGGCGAAATGTTTGGCACACGCCAGTAGTTTTTTATACTTTGAATCGACAGGACCTTGGAGTCCATTTACTACAGAAATACCGATGCGGGTGGTTAAGTATGGATCTTCTCCGTAGGTTTCTTGTCCACGTCCCCAACGAGGATCACGGAATATGTTTATGTTTGGAGTCCAAACAGACAAACTCAAAAATTTGCTATTTTCCTTTCCGGCACGTCGAGCCTCATGATATTTGGCACGTAATTCATCAGAAACCGCAGTGAAAACATCATAAACCAGCTTGTCGTTAAACGAAGCGGCCATCCCAATGGATTGAGGAAAAACAGATACATTAGAGCCATATCTGATGCCGTGTAGTCCTTCGCTCCACCAATTGAACTTCTTTATGCCCAAACGCGGAATTGCTTCCGACTCATCACACATGAGTGCAGCCTTTTCTTTCAATGTCAAACGCAATATTAAATCTTTTGCACGTTCTTCAGAGCTTAACTTGGAATTCTGATAAGGGTATTGTTGTGCCCAAGCAGAAGCTGCAACGAGTAGAATTATCGCAAAAAAAATGCATCTTTTCATTTGTGATTTTTTTGTATTTATTATTGTTATCAGTTAATAAATTTATGCCATTCTTCGTTTTCAAAATTGTTCTCGAACCTTACTCAGAACTTCACTGCAAAAAGACAAAATTTATTTGAAATTTAAAGGTCGTTATGTTTCACATATACTACCGTAATATCATTTGAAATAGTTTTTTTCCACATCAAAGACTGCCAAGAAAAAATTTGATTATTCTTTCTTGGCAGTTTACTTGGTATCTAATTTCGACAAATAAGTCTGCAATATGAACCAAACATATTTGATAGACTACTACATTCTCTTTGGTTGAATCAATTCACCAGTAACTTTTGCACTTCTGGTTTAACATCATTTTTAGCCGAAATAAAACAAGTCACTTGCTTACAGTTCATTAATTCAACATCAATTTGATTCAGAAAAGAATCCTTACGTTTTTCTCTGCCCAAAATATCATACAAAGAGTAACTTGTTAAACCAAGTGAATTAGGGTATCAAAAATTAACGCTTCCGTTTTTTTGCCGGATTGGGAGTTACTTTTAACGAAGACGTTTTTATGTTCTTTGTTGCCGAAGTTGTGTCAACCGAATCAGTTAGAGTTACATTATCAAAATACAAATCAATATTACTTGTAGCTCCATAAGTAGCAACATTTATACCAAAATAAATAGTATCCGAGCTGAGGGTTGTAGGGATTTTGAAATACTTACTTGACGCAGCGCACGATGTTTCAATAAGACCATCAAAGCCTTTACCGTCACAGGCTTGCCCGGATCCAAAAGTTGCAATAGCACTTTCAGAAATATCCTTACCAGCTATCGGTTTTTTATCCGTATATGCAATTCTAATCCAATCATCTGATAATGAAGAAGACGCATCTTTCATTGCAGCAGAGAACTTGTATGTATGACCTCTTTTGACAACAACTTTCTGATAAACAAATACCTGCGAAGTCCTTCCCGCTGCAGAAAACTTAAGTTCCAAGAATTTGGATGATCCAGCCTGAGGTCCGGTTCCGGTTGTCCCAAATGTTGCGTTAACTGGCCCATTCAATTCACGTTGTGTTACTATCCAAGCACCTTGCATTTCAAAATCACTATTTTGCAACAAATTAACGCTTTGAGATGCTCCACCAACGGTTATCTGCACTTGTCCAAAAACTTCAGAATCATCGTTTGCTGTAGCAGTTACTGTAACCGAACCTACCTTTTTTGCAGTAAGCAAACCTGTATTGCTTATGGAAGCTATAGTTGCATCGCTTACAGTCCAGGTTACTGATTTATCGGTAGCAGTTGTCGGTGTTATAGCTGCCGACATTTGCAAAGCACCTCCAACACCCTGAATAGTCGTTGATCCACCTTGAGCAGTCACGCTGATAGCTGTTACTTTTGTATATTTCGGTGAAGCAGCTGGAAGACCGGTTACATCAATAACTACAACCGAACTAACAGGATTCGGAGCATTTGCAGGCAATGAAATCCGAATATATCCAAGACTTTCTTTATAGTTCAACAGTGTTGTCGTATCATTCAACATGTAAATTTTCTTGATCGTATTTGCTAGTGATGGCACTTTCAACAATCCGTTTTTAGGTCTCACAAAAACGTGGGCATAGAGTTTTCCCGATTTCTTTGTATACAAGCCCCAAGCAGGTTCCAATGAAAACGGACTACGGGTTGCTCCGTATATACTGCTGCCGTTTATATCCATCCAACTGCCTACACTGTCTAATTTAATTATTGACTCGCTAGGCACTGTACCATCACCCTTTGGTCCAATATTCAACAAATAGTTTCCATCCCGGGACACATTCTGAACCAGTTCCAGAATTAGAGCTTTGGTTGCTTTGTAGCTATGATCTCCCGAATTGTATCCCCACGAGTTATTCATAGTTTGGCATGTCTCCCATGGTCGGCTGTTTGCGGTGGCAAGTATCGATCCTTCAGAACAATCCCAATCGCCCAATCCGGCACCTCTAAAAACCCGTTCGTTCATCAAAAGATTTGGATCAAGACCTCTCAGATAGTTCTGTAAATCCACACCATCTGCCTTAGTCCACCATTTATCCGCTTGTGTTGTCGCGAAGTTATAAGTCCCGAAATTATAAGTCCAATCTCCATCGAACCATAGTATAGCCGGATGGTAATTATCTATCAGTTCTTTCAACTGCGCTTTCATATCGGCAATATAATTTGCTCTGGCTGTTGCTGAAGCCATTTTTGAATAGGTATACCAGCCATTAGTATCGTTACCACGTGATATCTCCTGAGAAGGATGGCTCCAGTCCAGAATAGAATAATACAAACAAAACTTCACTCCAACAGCATCACAAGAGTCTTTGAGTTCCTTGATAATATCTCTTGTCTTATCGAAAGCAGTATATTCGCGTAAATCGTACAACTTTGTCGAGTCAATGCTTTTAAAACTCTTTACTGCAGTAGGCCACATGCAGAAACCCTCGTGATGCTTGGCCGTAATCACCAGATATTTCATACCTGCTCTTTTTGCCGATCGAGCAATGGTACCGCCATTAAAATTCACCGGGTTAAACTTAGACGAAACCTGAGTTTGATAAGTGGTTTTATTATAATTCCCCGACATAGCCCATTCGCCCTTAGCCAAATAAGAGTATGAACCAAAATGGATAAACATGCCAAAACGTGATTCGTACCACCAGTTCATTTTGGTCGGAATGGTGTATTGTGCTGTCGCTTTTTGTGTCGAGAAAAGCATTGTAACAAACAATGCTACAAATAAATAAGAATGAGACTTCTTCATGAATGTTATTTTACAAGTAAGAGTATATTTTATTGAAATAATTCGTTGTTTTTAATTTTTCATTTTAAACAAGGCAAGTTTTGCAACCAAATCATCAAACATTAGTCGTGTATCCAAACTTGTATAAACTCTGATTTTACGTTCACTTGAGGTTTCCTCATATAACCCAGAATCATTAATTTTAGGAGTCGACTTTATTACATACTTACTGGATGACGGATCTCCAGTCCATGGAGCTTGCAATGCAGTTAATAAAACTAATGGACTATCACCCAAAACATAAGCTTCACCAAGAGAACCCTTTGCTTTATTCATTAAATTCTCAAGTTTTGCAACAAGAAATTTTCCAGTAACACCATTCGATTTGATTTTGTAAACTAATTCCGAATATGAATATAATGCTTGCCGATAAGTATCTCTGGGCACTTGCCAAATTGGAATATCTGAAATATTAAAAATGACTTGAGATGCTTTTATATCAATTCCTAAATTATATTCAGGATTATTTTCAGTACGAAGAGTTGTTGTTAAATCAGGATATTCTCCACCTCCAATCCAAACTAATATAATCTTTTTTGCTATTCGAGGCTCCATGAGATAAGCACTTGCAACAGTTGTCAAACCAGCACCACATACTACATACAAAGGCATTTTAGTATCTTCCCGCATAGCCTCTTGTACAATAGCTTTTGCACCCTCTGACACAATAGGCGTTTTAATATCTGTCAGACCCGAATTCCCTCCCTCATACACCCGAAATTTTCCCGTTAATTGCATTGCATTTAACAGTTCATTCACTTGCGTACATGCATAAGTTGCAGAACATGGAGAGCCATAAAAACCACCTTCGTAATTTTTTGAACCAATTATGCCTTTTATTTCAACAGAAGGAGATAAGATATGATGCGCTAATTGAAATAAACCATCAGGGTCGCCGCCAAAGTCATTATCTATTATCACACGAATTCTAGGCTCAACGGTATCTTTGTAAACAAGATTGCTTTGAGCGGAAATAGACCATCCTTGTAGCAGAATTACTCCAACTATTAGTATTTTAAGAATACGTATCATTGAGTCAAATTTTTATCAATTCAATTTTAGAAAAAAATACTTGTGATTGCGCAAGCTAAGCAGTGAGGCCAAAATTAACGACACATCAATTTAATATTACGTTCTAATTTAGATGCAAAAGCAACATTAATCGTTTATCGTTAAATATTAATCATTGCCTACGGCTTTATTTTGCCCAAGCTTCACCTTCGGGAGTTCTTCTCCATTTGAAATAACTATCGAGTACTTTCATGGATTCAACGCTCGGTACGGTTCCCATATATGGCTTTTTATTAAAATACATTACCGCAGGATTGCTATTTGTGAATGCATTCCATTTCGGAACATCATTGCCATTGGGGTTACCATATTTGGCAAAATTAGTCCAGTAAATGCCCATGGCTTCAGAAATTTCGAGATCAGATTTCGTCGTTTGCAGGTTGGTTGGGTCAATGTGCTGGAAAACATAAGAAACATCCTGTGCGTGTGGCGATCCATGACCAAAATCGGGCGAACCTTCAGGATAATCGGGATGTTGGTCGAAATAGTAGTAATAAACTTTAGACTTGCCGGTCTCTGACTGAAGTCGTGCCCAAGTCCAGTTATGCCATCCAAAGGCTACATCGCGCGTCAAATTGCGCGCTGTTTTAGGTATCGTATTTTCTCCAACAGGATAAGCATCGAGTAATGCATCTGCAAATTTCCCATACCTGAATTTAATCGCTTCAATAAATTCCTTAGGCGTTTTTCCCGGTAAAAACATCAATCCTTCGTCAGAGTTATAACCTATCAGCACTGGAATATCGTTATATTTCCCAGCCGCATATAATCTGTATTGGTCATCGGGTATCACGGATCCGTCAACAATGGGCCATGCACTGCCCAATCCCCAGCCCGATGGAAGCTTATCTACATCCATTTTCCTAAGTTCGGCAATGGAAGAAACGCCCGCCTTTCGTATATATTCTTTCCCTTCGTTCTCAGCTTGCTGAAGGGTTTTCATATTCTCGCCGGGATACAAAGTAGGTCGTGTAGGACCGAATGAACCTCCACTTTGCGAAATAGCTCCCCGAAAAAGTCCTTTTGCTAATGGTGAAGCACACAACATGCTCACAGAAATTGCTCCGGCCGATTCGCCAAAAATAGTTACTTTGTCAGGATCACCGCCAAATGCGGAAATATTTTTTTTTACCCACTGAAGCGCAGCAATTTGATCGAGCAAACCATAGTTGCCTGAAACATGGTTTGAGTTTTCAGAACTTAAATCAGGGTGGGCTAAAGATCCTAATTGTCCAACCCGATAAGCAATGCTGACAAACAGAACGCCTTTTTGAGCAAGTTTTTTACCATCGTACCATGGGGTAGCCGTTGAACCGCCACTAAACCCACCACCATAAATCCAAACAAGTACAGGTAGTTTTTCGTTGGCTGATTTTGCAGGAGTATAAACATTCAGGTAAAGGCAATCTTCACTTTTTCCACAGTCTGGATTTCCCGATTGTATTGGAGCAGGAGCAAATTTTGTAGCCAATCTTATACTATCCCATTTTACAACTGGTTGCGGTGCTCGCCAACGCAAATCACCAACAGGCGGTGCAGCAAACGGGATACCTCTGTAAACAGTCAAACCATCTTCTGAAGCTCCTTGTAACAAGCCATCAGACACCTTCACAGGAGCAGGTTGTTGCGCAATGCAAAGCCCACCCAACAGAATCACCAATAATAAAATTATTTTTTTCATAATTATAATTTCTATGGCTCTCTAGCCTATTATTTCATCTATTGAACTCAGGTATTATCCATATATTGAAAAAGATGTTGAAAACTCCCTATTAAAAGGAGTTTTCAACACTTTCAAGTTATTTATAGATATAGAAAGCTAAGCCTTCTATTATTGTTGAATGAAGCTTTTTCTCTTCACTCAATAACTCGCTAAATCTTCTCACTAAAATCAAAGAAATTCATTATTCCATATTATACATTTTCAGTATGAAATGGATTGTTCTTAAAATAATTCTCGGAATTCATTGTGGATTCTCCTGGTCCGTCTGGTGGACTAGATTCTAATGCAAGTGAAATTTCATTGTCGACAAAAATGATCTCAAGTGCAGGGGCAATATATTTTTTTTTAATTATTTCCATAGGATTAAATACTACTGTAAAATAGAGCGAATGTTAGACAAAAGACATCGATTTTTATCATCTTCCCCGACGTCCTATAGTTAACTCCCTATTCAACTTTGCTATACATTTTATTTAATTATCACTTTTGAACAATAATTTTGTCCACTCTCCGATAGTTTCACTATATACATACCTGCCTCTTGAACAGATACAATTATACGGTTAGCCTTTGTAAAACCTTCGTTAATTTTTTGTCCAACGGAATTGAAAATATCATATTTACAATTCCCCGAAGTAACAATAACAATCTGGTTTGCAGCATTCACAAATGTTTGAGACTTGAGTAAATTTGCATTGCTTACATCGGTAGCTACTCCAGATGTCCGAAAAACAAGATTAAAACGTCCTGTACTTGAAGTGGTTACATCTGAACTAAAATTATAAGCAATACCTTCAGTCAGTTCAATTTCACTCTTAAGTAAAGAATCTTTTAATATAATATGTATACCGCTTTCGATATTTTTTAGTTCAGTTGCAACCAGAGTAAAGTCATTAGATGTTCCTGTTCTGAAACCAAGTGGAATTACTGTATTTTCAGTGACTGTCTTCATTCCGTTGATTACCAGTTGCTCTGTACCAGCTGTTGTGTAGATTTCGGGTATAGAGACATTGTTGGCCGATATTTTAGGTGAATCAAAAGTATCAAAACCATTATCTGCATTTGGATTGAAATAAATCACTGTTTCGTCACTGTTTGTTCCATTTGAAACCTGTAAACGTACTAATTGACCTGCCGTTTTGTTAGCTGACGGTGCTTTTAGCAAATTGGAAGAACCATCCCCATGTGAACGCATGGAATTATCAACCGCTAGTGTACTTCCATTAACGGACGTTCTTACCCAAAAAGCCTGCATAGGCGGTATGTATCTCGAAGTGGATAATGGAACACCTATGTCTCCAGAAGCATTATAAGTTTGGAATGAATAGACGCCGGCTGATTTTGTTCTGTACCAAATTGTAGTCAGGCAGTTGGCTGAATTTGCCAAAGCTTCTGTCCACATTAAATAAGAAGGATATGGATTTCCGACCAGATTGAATCCGGTTTTGATTGATCCTTTTCCCGAAAGTGTAACAGATTTGGATCCGCTGTTCAAATTTCCTGAAAAACTAAGTGTACCTGTACCTGCAGAACCTGCTGTAGAAATATACCCCTTCATTGGATTAAGTGTACCGCTTACTGTTGGCCATGTACCAAGTTCTTCATTGTATTCCACTACACTCGCTCCAGTAGCTAAATTTCCATTTGTTGCAGACTCAATCGGACTTGAAACATACCAGTTACGGTCGGTTGCCGGTAAGTATTGCTGTACAGTAGCTGATATCGTAGACGGTGTCGCATTCTTGTCTACAAAAGTAGCAGTTCCCGTTGCGTCGCTTTTAAGTAGCAAACTCGGCACTGTCAATATTTTAGTATCATTTAAGGTCAGTTTTGCTGTTGGGTCTACAATAACGTTGCCATAGGTAGCATTTTGATTTAGCTCAAAATTTCCAGCGACAATTTCAAAAGGGTTACTTGCTGGAGGAATATCTCCTCCCAACCAATTGGTTGATACAGTAGGATCAGTACTTGTTCCACCGGTAAATTTATAATGTACTCTACCTAAAACCTTAATATTATCTATATAAAACGGATTTGCGGCATCACTATTATTAACGGAAATTTTGAGGCTAATTGTACTTACGCCACTTAATTGAATGTTAGAGGCATCTTTAATCGAGCTAACCCCAGTCTCCCAGTTAGACCAATTCCCAACAGCTTGGGTAGATTGAAGCACCCAAGCTCCAGCACCAACCTTTACATAAAGTGTAGGTGCTATACCCCAACTATTAAAACGCCCTCCAACATAAGAAAACTGTAAGTTGTCATAACCGGCAACATTGATATCAGGTATAATAAGAGCAGAATCAGCTGAGGTAAGATTCAGTTTGAAATTCCAATACCATGATACCAAATTCAAATTTCCATCACCCTCAGTTTGAAGATCTATACCTCCAGACCATTTATTTCCACCCGCAAGTATGCTTGGTGCGCCAGTCCAGTCAGCACCTTGGCTCACGCCAGCCGGAGAAAATGGCTCATTATACACCGTGCTTGGTGTACCCGTATAAATAGTAGCCTCTTGCAGTTTATACAAAACATGATCATTAAAACCTTTGTTAGTCCACAAAGACGAACCATAGCTGGTTGCATCTGCACCCATATAACCAGTACTATTATTCTTCAGTCGAATACCAGTTGTTGCATCAGCACCTTGAATTACCCATTCAGACTTCGTTCCATTAATTGCTGCTTCGGCAACAGTTTTCCAAGACTCGGTACTACTTACATTTAAATACAGATTAGTTGAGCTTAGCAGATAATAAGTACCAGGTGCACCGGTTGGAACGAATTTAAATGCCTGAGAAGCTAAATCCTGCTTATCGGTTAAAGCCGGCTGACTCCCAGCTTTTCCAACTCCAATAACATTATTTGAAGTGCTTTCTACAATGTTCAAAATTTTATTCGGATCCGGCACAAAATATGCTTCCAGTTTATACAAACCATACGGATCATCAACAGCTTTATCAGTATACAAATTCTGCCAGGTATCGGTATAATTTGAAGCAAGATATTGATTATTATTATTATTCTTTAGTCGAATACCAGTTGCTGCATCAGCACCTTCAATTACCCACTCAGAATTCGTTCCATTAATTGCTGCTTCGTAAATCGTCGTGTAGTTGTCGTCTGTGCCTTTTCTATTTAAATAATTATTATCACCGTTTATTATGTAATAGGTATCTGTCTTACCAGCTACTGAAACGAAATGAAATTCCTGAGATGCAGTATACTGCTTATCCATTAAAACCGGCTGGGTTCCATTTCCTACTCCAATAACATTATTTACAGTACTTTCTACAATGTGGTAAATACTGTTAGGATCCGGCACAAAATTCGTTGTAAAAGCCGATGAGATTGCCAAGAAAAGGCAAAAAAGGAGGGTAGTAATTTTCTTCATGTAAATTAACTTTAAGGTTTATGATTAAAAAAAAACAGGTAAATGGATAAATATATCCACCCACCTGTTTTTCAACGTTATGTATTACTCTTTAATTAACTTACCAACTTTTGTTGAGCCGGCAACGTCAACTTTTACTATATAAGCTCCTTTTGCCAATGAACTAACATCAACTTTTTCTGAATTTAAAGCTTCTTTTACAAGACGGCCATTCAAATCCAAAATAGTTACTTTTTGTGCATTTTTAGTCATAATGTAGTTAGTTGCAGGATTCGGATATACAGAGAAAACATCCTTTGATGCACCAGATAGAGATGTAGTAACACCGCTACTGTGGACTTTACCAAGAATCTTCACATTATCATAAACAGCATTTGACGCAGACAAAGGCGAAAACCTAAGGCTAATTGCACTTATATTGCTTATTGGATTGCCACCTGCATCTTTTAAAAGAATAACCTGTGTCGCCCAGTTCCAAGTTTCGGTAATAGCTGTTGTAGCTACACTCACCCAAGCTCCGTTTCCAACCATTACGTCTATAATCGGCTGCGCAGCATCGCGTATATCAACAGAAAGTTTTAGACTGTCAAAACCGGTAACATTAATATTAGGTATAAGAACACTTGCATCAGTTGTGTTTATTTTCAAAATATGACCATTACTTCCCCACCATTGTTCCAAATTCATGGTTGCATCACCAGTAGTTTGCAAGTCTACACCTCCAAACCATTTTCCTGCAACTGTGCTTGGTGCACCAGACCAAGGATCATTGGTCCAATTGGCAGTCCAACTTGTATTGAAATTTTCGTAATACACCGTGGTTGGTATACTATTATCGACTGTAGCTTCTTGCAATTTATACAAACCGTTCGCATTATCAACACCTTTATCAGTATATAAAGATGAACCATCGCTTGTTCCATCAGCGGCAAGATATGAACTATTACCATTATTCTTTAGTCGAACACCAGTTGCATCAGCACCCACGATTACCCATTCAGAATTCGTTCCATTAATTGCTATTTCGTAGTTTGACTCCCAGTTAGATGTCCCTTTTTTATTTAAATACTTATTATTCACGCTTAATAGATAATAGGTATCCGTCGCACCTGTTGGAACGAAATGAAATGTTTGGGATGCTGAACTCACCTTAGTAGTTAAAGCCGGCTGATTCCCACTTGCTCCAATAACATTTCCAGAAGTGCTTTCTACAATGTTATACACTTTGGTTGGATCTGGCACAAAATTTGGTGCTGGCACAAAATTTTGTGCAAAAACTGATGAGACTGCCAAAAACAGGCAAAGAGAAATGAAAAGTTTTTTCATAAAAATTAAATTAGAATAATTAATAATAGAGATATGGTTTAACTATTTTAAAGAACAGGCAAGTTACCATCATTAGCAACTTGCCTGTATTTCTTTGGTTTATTATTGTTTGATTAACTTACCAACTTTGGTTGCGCCATCAACATTAACTTTTACTATATAAGCACCTTTAGCTAACGTACTAACATCCACTTTTTCGGTATTGAATACCTCTTTCACAAGCCGCCCATTCAAATCACTTATACTAACTTTTTGTGCGTTTGGAGTAGTAATATACTTGGCTGTAGGATTTGGATAAACATTAAATGCTTCTGATTTAGGAGTAAATACACCAGCACCCTGTACTGGTTGTGGTGTTCCAGCAAACCACATATCATCAACCCATGAATCACAACCGGCAGCATAGCTCAGTCTAAAATTAACAGCCTTTACTGTGGCTGGAAGTGGAGATCCATCAATTGTTGTAAACGGATAGCTAACCCATTTGAACAGTTGATCTTGATATTTTGTATTAATAATACTATCAGTACCATCTATTTTCGACCTGATAGTATCATAAACAGCTAAAGGGAAATCAACATCCGGGTTGATTTCATAGATTTCGTAGAACTCTCCTCCATCTGTAGAGATTTCAACCTTAGGTCTTGCATTTACAATATTTCCATTATTCCACCATTGTTGTGTACCAAATCCGAAATCTAACTGAAGGTCTGTAAATGCGGAAACATTAATATTACCACTTTCAAGAGTACTATGATACTGACCAGTAAGTCCTAAACGACCTCCACCGGAAGCTCCTTCATAGTTAGCACCCATACCCCATTCGCGAACCCAAAGTATAGATGTAGTATCTGCAACAACATCAATATTTTTAAAATGAATTCCTGAACTAAACCCACCGATTGAATCAAATTGTGCAACGTATCCTTTTTCTCCACCAATTTGTTTATAAACTTTACCGTCGCTCCAATTTCCTTGCCAACCACTACCATTAAAATTTTCGTTAAAAATAGTAGATTTCAATGCTACGCCATCAGCCGGTGCTTTGAATCCAATTTGGTCAATATAGTATTCAGTATCTCCAGCATTAGCTGTTGAATCACCATTATTTATCTGAATCTCGATAACATTATATTTGTCCGATGATACTCGTCTTCCTAAGAAAGAGGTAGCAGTAGTCCAAACATTCTGTTTTACATCACCCCATCGCGATAAAATTTCCGTTGCTGGAACCACATTTTTATCATTTCTCAGCCATACCCTAACAGTAGTACCTTTTACAGGTGAATTACCTAAAGGATAAATCATAAACTGAAAATATGGTGTTTTGCCGAAATCTACAGGTTTTTTATCATCTAGACGAATAAAAAGTGATCTCCATCCGCCAGCAGGACGTAAATAGTCACCCACAGTTAAACTAGTATTAGCTGATTCCGGATTCGGATTATCATTGGTTCTTACGTCACCACTTGGTAGCTCATTTATGGTCGTCCTAGCGGTATCAGCCCACAAACTATCAGTAATAATTGGGCTCTTACCATCAGCCTCAAAATCGGTAATAAGATAATCATTTGCACCAAAGATCGTAGGGTCTTTTACGGCAGCAGATTTATGCGCATAGGAAAATCCCACCGCACTACATAAGAGAAAAGTAAAAATTTTTCGTTTCATAATAATAAAATTTAAAGTGAATGATTTGAAAATTGATTATTGAGATTGATTATATAAAAAATTAAAAAATGATAATGTTTATAGATAATTTATTGCTAAAGTCTTTTTAATGTATTTATCGAGTGAAATAACGAGAGCAAATATATCGTAAGTTTCATTTAGCCATAGGTCGTTTTGTGTTCGAAAGCGGACACTTTTGTTGCAATCTCCTCATCAAAGCACTGTGTATAGAATTATCGTCTGATAATTAGCACTTTACAAACCCAACAATTTTGGCAATAAATTAACACGGCATGTAGTATTGTTTCTTGAAATTTTATCAGTTTTGCAATTAGTGTTGTGTTAATCCAAAAATGGTGCATCTTTCACCCGAACAACATCACAAAACAATTAACACTACGCTAGTATTGCCAACAAACAGTATCCTTATATTATCAAATATTTTTTTCAAAAAGTCGATTTACTTTGACACGATAAATCGTTGGCTAGACGCACAATGGATGTTCTTAACCGATAAAATATAAAGTCCTTCCGAAAGAGACGAAACATCAGTAGTAATTGGTGAATGTCCATCATAATTCGTATTAAAAGATTTTATTTTCCGTCCGCTCTGATCATAAACAATAACTTCAGTTGGTTCAGCTACATTCGAACCTATACTCACATTTAATATATCAGTTGCCGGATTTGGGTAAACCTTTATATCATCTGATTGGCTTTTTACATCCCGAACTCCAGTTGTTATTGATTTTAATATTACTGCCGTAACTGAAAGCGATGGTACAGTTATGGTAAACGCATTCGAACTTACCGTTGCAAAGTTTTTCTTCAGGGCATTATTTGTATGCGTTTTGAAAGTCTCGGTTACTGGTAGCGATGACAATTGCAGAGTTGAATAACTACCATCTGCGACAGCAAAATTACTAAGATTTACTGTCACATTTCGTGAGGATAGCGTGTCGCGGTTCACTATAATCACTGTCATTGAATCGGCGGCTTGGTTTACTGTGGTGTAAGCCGAAACTGTGTTCTCAATTGAAGAAGTGCTGGAAACACTATAGCCTTGTGCATAGCGGCTGAAAAGATGTAAAGTTTCCCACATACCATTGAACCAATTCCATGGTGAAAACAATGAAACGCCATTATTAGCAAAAGTACCAAGATGCGAAGCGTATATCACCGAAACAAGATTGGGATCACTTGGTCCGGGACTCCATTCGCTTACACCGGCAGTTATACCATGGTTTGCTCCAAATTCAGTGGTACACCAGTCGTTGAAACGTTTGAAAATATATTCTTTTTTTTGCGTGTCATCCCAGCCTCCATTTACTGTTTTAACGCCATTATAACCCGGATAATTATAATTTGTATCATAATATATTCGGTGCAACTGCAGTGCCTCATCAGTATTTCTATAATAAGGATAGTTATGAATATCAATAACATCTATCAGCTTGATACCGGTTTTTTTATACTCTTGACCGCAACGGTGTATGACATACTGAATCCATGTATAATACTTCCCATTTTCCCATATTCTTTCATCAGTCCCCCATACATACCAGAACCATTCAGAGGCTGGAACAGGTCCGCAAATCTTGATACCTGGATAGATAGCTTTCGCTTTATACGCTAATTCAATAAAACGATCCATAAATGCAGAGGCCGAAATTAGCTTTGGCATAATCCAATCATGAGTTCCGGCCCAACATTCCGGCTCATTATCCATACTCCAATATTGGAATTTTTCTTTTTTAAACTTGGGTTTCGCACCAAACCAACTACTAAGAATTGCCACCGAAGAGTCGGCTGGCCATTTCACAGAAAACAAAGTAGTGTCTCCGTCAACCGTGGCCTTACTACTATTGCCGTCTGGATTGGGTGTTCCAGATCCGGCTAAATTTTGACCATGACCATCCCAACCCGAATGAGAAGTCTTGTAAGCCCCATCATTGAAGTTGTACTGACTGCTGGAAGCCGCTCTTCCCAATAACTGAAAGGCAAACATGGCTTGCATATCAGGAAAATAGCTATTGACTTTTTGTGCATAAGTATCCCAATCTTCACCATAAACGTTATTATACCAATCGGGGTGAACAGTGAGTTTTGCACGCCAGTTGTAAGCCGACATGTTATTACCTCCGCCAATCCGAGCGAAGCGTACCCCTGCATCTTTAAGAAATTGTGTGGTATGGTCGAAGCTTTCATTTCGTCCATAAATAGCAGGTGATACAGCTTTTTTGTTTGCAGTAGCATTTACTGTAACAGTTACATCTTGCGCCACTATTGTTGAGGTTGCAAAACAACTCAGCAGCAAAAGAAGAAAGAAATAATTTTTCAAAAAGAGATGTTTCATGATTTCCTGACTTATTGATTGATATTTAAGTTTATGTTTAATTATTGAGATTTATTACCTGCAATTACTATTTGTTGTCAGGTACATATGTAAAACAATCAAAATCAGTATATGTTTTCGATATTTTACTTCCTGAAGTAGAAAAGAGACCTAAATAAATTCCTGTAAACCCTCCTGCAGTTTCTGAACTCAAAAAGCGAACATCCATCTTACCGATAGTTTTAAAAGTCTTACCATCCAATGAATAAGCAAATGAATAATAATTACTTTCACCTTTTACCTGAAATTCAACTTTCCCGCTAGGTATTTTAATTTCTTGGTCTACATGAGTCATTTCACCAAGACGATAGCGGAGAAGTATCTTGTTTTCACCATTTGCGTCTTTGCGCAAGACTAAATCGTAATGCGAAATATTATTCATAAAAACAGTAATTCCTGATTCATCGCTATTCTGAGCTCGAAACATCTCCAACGACGTAGTAGCAGTAAAATCAAAATGCTCTTGACGACGTCCAACAAAAGTAGGAGAGTCAATATCATCTAACTTTACAGTAGTTGCTCTCAAACGTAAAAAACCGGGTCTTTCCGTTAAAGTATAGTTCTGTTCTTGCGGGTTACGAAGATAATTCCATTCAAACCCTAATTTTTTCTCAGAAAAATCAGTACTGTATGAAACTTCCTTAACTGGCTTAAAAGGCAATGTTGGCGCATTCATAGTTGTATAGATAGTTCCATTCCCGTTGATTACCGGCCATGCATTGTTATCCCATTGTACAGGAGCTAGAAATGTTTCCCTACCCAATAAATGATGTGAACCCGACTGAGGACGAAAACCTAAACACACCATCCACCAAGAGTTGTCATCGGCCTGAACTAAATCAGCATGCCCGGTACCTTGAATGGGATTCCATTGAGCGTTTACGTTTGAATGGGTTAAAATTGGATTGGCTGGGTTCGAATCATAAGGTCCATCAATGTTTCTACTTCTAGCAATAGTCACTTTGTGACCGTATTCGGTACCCCCCTCTGATATCATCAGGTAATACCATCCATCTTTTTTGTAAATATGTGGGGCTTCTGGATAACGACCTCCTGTTCCTGACCAAATAGCCTTATTGGTCGTTATTTGTTGACCGGTTAAAGGATTTATTTCAGAGACATAAATAGTGTTATTGGGATTGATGGTCAAATAACACTTGTCATCTTCAAAGTAAAGCGATGGATCAATTCCGGGTTGTTGAAGCCAGACAGGATCCGACCATTCTCCGGCAGGATCTTTTGTGTATACAATAAAGTTTCCTCTTGAAACATTTGTTGTAATCATATAAAAAATCCCTTTATAATAGCGAATGGTAGGAGCATAGATTCCTCCTGAAACACCACATTTATCAAGTGGCAACTGAGAGGTTCGGGTCAAACAGTGACCAATTTGTTCCCAATGAATTAAATCTTTACTATGGAACAAAGGAACACCAGGAAAGTATTCAAAGCTACTGGTTACTAAATAATAATCGTCTCCTGCTTTGCATATACTTGGATCTGGATGACAACCTTGAATTACTGGATTTCTATAAACGCTGGAATTGCCTGCAAAACAAGTCGTTGCGACTGTTAGTAAAACAAGAAATGATCTTCTAATTGACACTTGCATAATGGGAATTGGTATTTATTTCAACTTTAAAATAAATGCAATACCAACTTACTAAATGTACCGCACCTATCCACAACGTCATTTAAATAGTTAATTGTACGATCTTCCAAACTATTAAGAAAAGTAAATTCTTCACATCTAAATGATGCTGTAAAAGTATAATACCTATCTAAATATCAAGAGCCGTTATGTATTGGAATAGGGGCATTTTTGTTTCATTCTCTATTTTGCTGTTGTTTGAAACTACGAAGATACTCTGATGGTGATATTCCAAACTCTTCACGGAAATTAATTGTAAACCGTTTAGGAGAATTATAGCCAATTTCATAGGCAATCTCAGCAATCTGCAATTGGCTTTGCTCAAGAAGTTGCCGACCGCGTTTCAACTTAATTGTTCTTATAAATTCAGCAGGCCCTTTGCCGGTAATAACCATAAGTTTTTTGTATAGATGACTACGACTTAAACCCAAAAACTCTCCGAGTATTTCAACTGAAAAATCGGTATCATTCATATGGTCTTCTACTACCTTGATAGCCTTTTCTATGAGTTTTTCATCTAATGATGTTATCGTAATTTCGGAAGGGGAAACATCCATTTTTTGACTAAAAGTTATATGACTTTTTTCAGTCCATTCTATAAATTTACGAATTCTAAGCTTCAGTAAATTAATATTAAATGGCTTGACTATATAATCATCAGCACCTAATTGCAATCCTTCAATCACATATTCTTCAGCTGTACGTGCTGTCAAAAGAATAACTGGTATATGTGACCAATAAATGTTTGTTTTTATTTGTTTACAGAGCTCAGTTCCACTCATTACTGGCATCATAACATCACTTACCACAATTGTCACATCGAACTTATCTAATTGTGCCATTGCCTCTTGTCCGTTATTTGCAATTATTACAGAGTATTCATTTCCAAGATTATCTGCCATAAACTCGCAAAGATCAGTGTTATCATCAACAAATAGCAATATCGGTTTAGTAGTAAGGGAATTAGAATTTACCATATCTTCATCTTCGTCTAAAACCTCTTCAATTACACTTTCTGCAATTAGTTCAACTTCTACAAATGGAATTTTAACAGTGAATATGCTACCATGTGGCACATTATCTGTTACGGCAATAACTCCCCCATGAAGACTGACATATCCATTTGCGATATGTAAACCGATTCCGCTACCGGTTTTTTCCAGTTTTTGAGGCGCTTGGTAGAAACGGTCAAAAACAAACTCTTTTTCCTCATCTCTAATACCTAGTCCTGAATCAGATACACTAACACAAACATTATCATCCTCCTTGGTTATATGAATCTTAATAATTCCGCCGTCCGGAGTATATTTGAATGCATTTGACAGCAAGTTGGTAAGTGTTTTTTGCATTTTATCTAAATCAAACTGCATTAATAGAGTTTCCATTTCACTGAACAAGGAGAAACTGACATTCCGTTCGTTAGCATAAACGCAAAAAGAATTGTAAATTTCTCTGACCATACTAACGAAGTCACCAGATTTTAAATTCAATGTTTCAGCCCCAACATCTAATTTACGGAAGTCAAGCAACGAATTTATCAATGTGAGCAGTTGCTGTGCATTTTTATAAATAGTACTCAACTTTTTCAGCATACTTTCATTAGTTGCGTCATTCAGCAAAATTTGTAATGGAGTAATAATGAGCGTAAGCGGCGTGCGCAAATCGTGACTTATATTCGTAAAAAACCTCAACTTCATCTCATTGATATGCATTTCTTTCTCATGATTCATTTGAATACGCTGCTGTTCTAGTTTTATTCGATGCGTGTTCTCTTTCTTTCGGAAATAGTACATTAATATACTTATAATCAGAAGAGTATATGTTAAAAATGCCCAAATAGATAAATAGAATGGTGGAGTTACGTTTATGATTAATACAGTAGGATCGTCATTCCAAATCCCATCGCTATTGCAAGCTTTTATTAGAAGTTTATACTTTCCAGCTGGTAACGAGGATATTAATATCTTATTATCAAGTGTTGGCGTCCATTGGCTGTTAAAACCTTCGATTCGATATACATATTTTACTTTATCTGAATTCAACAAATCTCCAGTTGTAAACTGCAATGAGATAAGTTTATCATTATGTTTAAATGTTAATTCTGAGGTTAGTTCGATTGAATTCTCAAGTATCTTATGACCATTATAAATTGAATCTACTTGAATATTATTATTTCCGACAGTTAATCCTGTAAATATAACATTGGCTAGAGGTTGATCCTTTTCAGCCATTTTATTGGGATTGAGAATACTATATCCGTCAACATTTCCGAGCAAAATATCTCCGTTCCGCAATTTACATATTGAATGGTTATTGAAATAAGTATCTTTAAGACCATCCTTAACGGAGTAATTTTTGCTTGTAATGGTCAGCGCCTCATTTATATCACGCTTAATAGTCAATATGGAGAGCCCATTACTTGTTGTAACCCATATATTTTTAAGATTATCTTCTGTTATTCCTCTAATAGAATTATCACACAATCCGTTTTCTTTAGAGAAGTTGTAAAGAGTATCTTGCTTTTGATCCCATATAGTCAGCCCATCATTATGACCAAGCCATATAACACCGCTATTATCTTTGTAAACATTCGAAATCTTAACTTGCTTAAAACTTAAACTTCCTCGTTTATTACCCAAATATGTAAACCTTTTGTTACTTGTAATGTCAATCACTGAGAGACCATAAACAGTACCAATGTACATTTTGTCACCACCATCATAAAACATATCCAATGCGTAATCCTTGTAATTAAATGGCGAAAGAATAGATTGAAAATCGTTCGACTCTGATTGAAGTATTTGAATTTTACCACCTAAAGTTCCTATCCATATATTTCCATACCTATCTTCCTTTAATCCCCAAATGTCGTTACTGGATATTTTGCTATTTTTTGTTGTGTATTGAACTATTTTTCCGTTTTCAAAACAAAACAGACCTTTCATGTAAGTACCAATCCAAACACGCCCTTTTCGATCTTCCAACATGGAAACTATTGGCGTGTTTGGAATAGGAAGTTTTTTCACATTACTTTCCGAATGTGGAGCCTTCACATATACACCATTTCCATCGGTACCTAACCAAATATTTCCAAGATGGTCTTCCATTATTGTAGTAATATCAGAACATTCCGGATGTTGAAAATTGATAAAATTTCGAAAACTTTCATGATAAAAGGAGAGACCTTTTTTATTCTGTCCGATCCAAATAGTTCCGTTATTATCACGATATAAACACTGAACACTATTAGAAGACAAACTAGTGGCCGTGGATGGTTTATTTGCAATATTCGTTATCGAATTCTTAACTTTATCACATATAAATACCCCTTTGTGGTCTGTTCCTATCCATATTTGTCCGGCTTGATTCTCTATGATACTTGTTATTGTATTACTTACAGATGTTATATCTGAAGGCAAATTAACCGTCTCCCACCCTTCGCTTAAGTTTTTTTTAAATAAAATCTGATCAGATGAACTTGTACTGAGCCATAATCCATTGTTGCTATCAGCAAAGATTCTGTTACGACCATACGCTATATTTTGTTTTATAAAATCTGGCACTTCTATCAACGTCTGTGCTCCTGTATTTTTATTCATTTGCCAGCACACTCCCGACTTAAGAATTGTGTACAGATTTTCCTTATCATCAGTCATATTAGCCCAAATAACTTCTGACAATGGAACCTTTAATTTGAATACAGATGTTGTCTTCTTCAGAACATTATAAAAAAAGGCTTTTCTTTTGTTTAATACCCATAGATTCCGTTTTTTATCAACAAAAACTTTACTGTTGTCTTCCGACTGTATACCCAATTTAAGCAATAAGTGTTTAATGTCGGGGTTAAAGCAATCCTTATCACGTTCGTAAACCATGTACGTGTATCCGAAGGATACCCACACATTGCCTAAGCCGTCTTCTTGTAAATCCATTATATCATTCGCAATTAGGGTTTTAGGAACACCAAAACGCGTTGTGTAAACTTTAAATCCATATCCATCGTATCTGTTTAATCCAGACTCAGTTCCTACCCATAGAAATCCATAACTGTCTCTTAAAACAGCTTTTACTGAGTTATTTGAGAGACCGTCTTTAGTTTCTAGATGATGAAAAATATACGATGACTGTCCAATGATACTTTGGAAAGAGATAATGCAAAATATGCCGAGCATATATAGCTGTCTTTTATGCTTATTCATGGGAGAGTAATTTAGAATAATTTTCAAACAATTGGGGAATACTATTAAATTTTCAACTGCAAATATATCAAAAAAAAAACAGAATTGTTTTATACCTCAATCTTTGATTTTTGAAACAAAAAAACACCCATAATAACCATTCAATTTCTCAATTTCAGCTATCATGGGTGTTTTATTTGTTATTTTACTTCAATAAATTCAGGCTCGTAAGGTGCAATTTTGAAATTACCGTCGTAGTTTTTATCAAAGAGGATACTTTTTGCTTTTCCCTTCAGCGGAATCTCTTTAGGTTCTCCACTTATATTAAGGTAAAGATAGTGATTTTTATCAATCTGCCGCGCCATCACTCCCGAAGGCACGTCTGGACCTTTTTTGATCCCCAGCTCAACTATTAGTTCGTCAAGCAAAGGATTGAGAATGCTTCCATCGGCAGGCAGGCCAACATAAATAGCGCGACCTTTTCCATATTTGTTGGAAGTCATAATCGGATAATCCTTATCAAAACTGGTTATGTTACCGATAACCTCAGCTCCCTTTGGTTCAATGACATCGAATCTCATCGACTGCGTATCAACGGCCTTCCCTTTGTAAGTAAATTCCAGTTTTTTGCCTTTGCATGATTTCCGTGATAGCTCGTTATAGTTCTCAGTTTCCTCGAAACTGGCCACCCGTATCCCAAACACATCACTTAAGCGACCGGGACGAGTAGAAGCGAATACCTTTCCGGTTTCGTCGACTACAGCAGAATTGCTTGTCATAATTACCGTTCCGCCATTTTTCACAAAGTCACGAATTTTTGCGGCAGTTTTTTCATCCATAACAGTTATGCCTGGAACAATCAGTAATTTATAATTCAATGAACTTCTACTGATTTCAACTACATTAGCATCCATATTGCGATGATAAAATAATCCCCAACAGGCTTGCAGTTGGTTTTCTTGCTGCTCTGGGAAAGAGCTGCTTGCTATCTGACTTGGAAAAGAAGAGGCCAATCCAACTTCCGACTGAAGTTTGTACGGGAAGAATTTTCCAATTTTCTTAAACTCGGTTGCAATTTTCTTGTATTCGTCATACTTGCGGTTTGGCACACCATCCCAATCAAGCATTCCTTCCAGATATTGCTCTTCGCCTGAGTGCATGCTTTGCCATGTCCATCCGCACACCATTTGATTGCCATACATAAGGGTAGCATAAGCCGATTTGCGGATAGAATTCGGTACAGCAGTCATGGTAGTAAATTCGCTACACCAGAAGGGGTTCTTGCTTTCGAATTGAATACGGGAAATTCCAAACGATGAGTTCATGACTCCATAATTGGTTACCAACGAGCTACCTGGATAGAAGCCACAACCCTCACGAGCCATTTTGCCGGAATAAGCCATCTCTGCCCAATCAATATACTTCAATGCGCTGTAATACCACGCATTCGTATTTGTAAGCACTCCAGGTGCATTTTCATTCACTTTACCTATCACCGCAAACAGGAATTGGTTTACCTCAGAGGAAACAAAAGTACGGAAATCAAGAATTTTTTCCGGCGCACCGTTTTTTTCTCCAGCCGTTGGCAATCCGACTTCTTCAAACTGATTCAGGCGGCGCGACCAGCGTTGGGTTGCCCAAGCTTTATTTAAATTATCCAGATTAGAATATTTCTTTTTCAACCAAACGATAAATCTTTGTCTTACAGTTTCTGAATATGAAATTGGACCATCACCTGATTCGTTATCAATACCGAAAGCCAACAATGCAGGGTGTTTTGCATATCTTTTTGTAATCATATCGGTATAGCGTAAAGCATATTTCTGATAGCCGGGATCTCCGGTATCATCCATATAACGATGATTAGAATATAAATGATTACCCTTATCATCAACGATATCCATTGACGGAAATTTTTGGTGCAACCATATTGGTGCAGGATGAATGGCAATATCGAGAATTACTTTAATTCCGGCTTCGTTCATCATGTCCATCACTTTATCGAACCATTCAAAGTCAAATTGACCTTCTGCCGGTTCATAACTATCCCAAGCCAAATGCCCCATACGGACAGAAGTAAATCCGGCAGCCTTCATCAGCTGGATGTCACTTTTTATTTTTTCGATATTCTTATCATCGTGCGGATGATAATTGGTTCCTACATACAACCCTTGAGCTTTTATTGCAAAGCTAAAAAATAGAGAGATTGCAATAAACAACGTGCATTTAATTTTACTTAGTTTCATTTGAGAATTATATTATTTTTTAGTATTTGATTAAGTATTTAAACGTAAAACTGTCATCGATCCAATAAGGCTAGCTGTATCAGCCAAATTAACTTGTTTGTCACAGGCATTGAAATTAGATCACTGTAAAAGGTGCTATAAAAAATTTATTTTCAAACAGCACCTTTCTTGAATATCTTTCAAATATAATTAAGATAACAAAATCAATTATTTAACGGTGATTTTCAGATTTCTAACAATATTACCTGACGAATTACCCAGTTGTAAAATAAAGTCTCCGGCCTCAACGTTCCAGGCTTTTTGGGCTTCGTCGTAGAAAGCCAGATCAGAAACCTTCACATTCAGCTCCACTACTTTTATCTCACCCGGTTGAAGGAAAACCTTATCGAACGCTTTGAGTTCTTTAGCCGGACGCAACACCGTGCAAACAGGATCGCTGACATACAACTGGGCTACTTCTGCGCCATATACCGCGCCCGTGTTCTTTACGGAGAATTTCACGCGAATAGTTTCATCTTTATTGTACGTATTTTTGTCTGTAGAAAGAGCTTCCAATTCAAAATTAGTATACGAAAGTCCATACCCAAATGGGAACTGAGGTGCAATTTTCTTTGTATCGAACCAGCGGTAGCCTACCAAAATATCTTCTTCATAGTTCACTTTCAAATCACGACCAGGGAAATTACCCAAAGCGTGTGCCGGAGATTGCTCTAACGAAACAGGCAATGTAAACGGCATTTTTCCGGAAGGATTTACCTTTCCGCTCAATAAGTCGGCAACAGCATTCCCTGCCTCCATGCCACCAAACCACGACCACAGAATAGAAGGAACACGATTTACGATTCCCCCTAATTCAAGCGGAGAACCTGCAATAATAACCACCACGGTGTTGGGATTAACTTTAGCCACTTCACGAATCAGGGTTTCCTGTCCGTAAGGCAGTCTCATGTGCTGGCGGTCGAACGATTCACTATCAAAATCGTGGTTAAGTCCTCCGAAAATGATGGCAACATCCGATTTTTTTGCAGCTTCCACAGCTTCATCAATCAGTTTCCAGTCGACCTTATCGGTATTTGATTGCCCTGAGTTACTACCTTCATTGAAGGTAGATTGTTTTTCATAACCTTGGGCAATGTTTATTTTTACGTTATTACCGAATTTCTTTTGGATGGCAACCAGCGGAGTAATTTCATAGAGCGTTTTTATCTCTGAACTCAAGCCACCACCACAATGTTTACGAGTAGCATTATCACCGATTACAGCAATGGATTTCAGTTTGCCAAAATTAAGCGGGAGTAGGTTTCCATTGTTTTGCAACAGCACGGCAGCTTCTGCAGCTGAATTATAAGCCGCTTTTTGATGCTCTGGTGTATTCATGATTCCATTATCACGAGACTTTTCGCCCAACACCTTGGTTTTCATCATTACACGAAGTATGTTTGCCACTTTTTCATCAACTACAGACATTGGTACTTTACCTTCCTCCACAGCCTTAATCAATGGATTTGCAAAATACCAGTCGTTGTAATCTTTTTTGTCGGTTCCCATTTCGAGATCAAGCCCAGCCAATGCCGCCTTAACGGTACTGTGAGCAGCATCCCAATCGGTCATCAGCACACCTTTAAAGCCAAATTCCTTACGCAAGATCTCTCGATCCAAGTAATCATTTTCTGAGCACCAGTCACCACGGAATTTGTTGTACGCTGCCATCACGGTATAAGCACCGCCTTCTGTAATTGAAGCTTTAAACCCAGGCAGGTAGATTTCACGTAAAGCCCGTTCGCTCATAGTCACATCAACACTGGTGCGATGGTCTTCCTGATTGTTAGCCAACCAATGCTTAACGCTGGCAGCCACATCTTTCGATTGCAAAGCTTTGATGTAGGGAACAGCCATTGCTGAATTCAGCATGGGGTCTTCAGTCATATATTCGAAATTCCGGCCACAAAGGGGAGATCGGATAATATTTATTGCAGGGCCAAGTAATACGTTTTTTTTGCGGAAACGCGCCTCTTCTCCCAAAACAATTCCACGTTCATAAGCCAGTTTGGGATTCCAACTGGCAGCTAACGCCGTTCCCGGAGGAAAACAGGTTGAAGAATCATTCGTCCAACCGGCATAAGCCCAGTTATGACGGTTTATTTCCGCACGTACGCCATGAGGTCCATCGGACAATGCCCATTCAGGAATACCAAGACGTTTTACTCCCGAAACATAAAACTTAGAATTGGCATGTAGCATTCCAACCTTTTCTTGCAGGGTCATTTTTTTAATCAGAGATTGAATCTTTTGTTCCTGTAAATCGTTTTTTGATAGGCTTTTAGCCTGTATGGCTAAAATAACAAAAAGAAATAAAGCAAATGTTCTTAAAAGAGAGTTTTTCATTTTTTTTTGGTTTTATCTGAATTAATTGAGGCTTTTTTCTTGTTTGGGTTTCAAAAGATTGCCAATCAAGCTCCCGAATATACATAAAATGTTTGTTTTCTGAAAAATAATCAAATCCATTGCTGATTATTTCTTAGATTATCTTGTTGTTATCGCTTAACTAAATTTAACATGAAAATATCATTTTCCCGAATATCCAGTTCTTTTAGAAACGTACCATCCTGTTTTACATCAATAGATTCAGTTAAAACAGGAGAACCATCATTGTGTTTTTTCAAATTTTCGACCTGTTGTCTGTTTAATTGTTGAGGTTTACCCATATCAACATATTCCGTGTAAGCATCATTAACCCTATAACCAACTTTATAAATTTCAAGTGTATATTTTCCAGCAGGAACATTTGATAAATTTACTTTTACTTTACCCATGGATTTAGAGGGCAAATCTTTCACATAATAGGTCTGATTATTTACAGAATCCGGAAGCGTATTTGTAAAGTTCCAAAGAAGCAATTGAACGCCATTATCCGTTTTAGTTGCCCACGAACGTGTATCAGTATTTTTCAACTCAGTTTTACAAGTTTATTCATAAATTGGTAAGCATAAAACGCTGATTTTGGAATTCCTTGAATCGTAAGCAATCCAAACCCTCCGTGAAAAGGTGTAAAACGAGGGCCTGGTTCCTCAAAAACATCGGTGAATACCCAATACGACATTGAATTAACAGAACTTCCTACCTGTTTGATTTTTTCCAAAATGTATGCAGCTTCATGATAACTGTCGTGAACTGGATCGGCAGGTGTATAAGATGAACTCCATTCGGTATAATGCAACTCCAGATTTGGTTTAGCTGAGGCAGCAATTTCCTTCCGGGATTGAAGTACATCTCCACTTACAGCCATCGGATCTTTGCTCAAAACTGTACCACTGTGTCCATATTCATCAAGAAATCCCTGATTAACGCCATACGAGTGGGTACTTATAAAATCGATAGGGAGATTATTTTTCGTACAATATTCTATCATTTCACTCTCCCATGCTGCACCAGCAGTTCCCGGTCCACCTACCTTGTAATTAGAGTTTACGCTTTTAATAGCTTGAACCGAATATTTGTATAATTTAAAATAGTCGGCTTGTGTACCTGTCCAAAATCCTGGAGAAAGATTTGGCTCGTTCCAAACTTCAAAATACCATGTTTTTACTTCATCAACTCCATAACGTTCGGTAAAATGTTGTGTCAGATTGCGAATAAAATCTTCCCATTTATTGAAGTCCTTTGGCGGAGTAACATTTCCTCTCCACCAAAAAATAGTTTGTTTACCACTAGACAATGCGTTGGGCATGAATCCCAACTCTACAAACGGTTTGACATCGATACTTAACAGATAATCGTACAAAGCATCAATATACATATAATTATATTGCGGATTCCCTTTTCCATCCTCGGTGTACACAGCCATATCGTCGGTCAGGAGGCCATGCATACGGATATATTTAAAATCGCACTCTTTCTTCACATATGCTAATTGTTGCTGCCAATCGGCTCGAAGACCTTCGTTAGCCCTGCCCGCTCCGACACATTGCTTGAACATGGTATTCATAGCGCCTTTTTCTGCACTATAATCAACATTGATTACCCGTTGGGGCATGTCTATTTTATTGCTTTTTTTATTTACAGCAAAGGCATATGTTGCTGACAAAAAGATGATTGTAGCTAAAAGAAAGCGATTTAATTTCATTTCTAATTTATTTTAGTAGATTATATATTAGTATTTTGTGAGTAGATTTCTCTTTTAATTTGTAAATGCTTATGAATACAAATCAATATGTTTTCCACTATATTCAATTTTATCTGCAATTAGTTCATCAGTCGATAGAATTTCCAATGCCATATCAATATCAAATTGGTCATTTGTAAGAATAATACCCCGACTTTTTATTCGATCAAAATCCCTATATTTAATTTCAATGACATTAAATAATAGAATTTTTCTCAATTTAACTTTCACTATTTTTTCTTTATAAATAACCGGAGTACCCGATGTGAATAAAAGTAAATAAAAAACTATCAATAAAAAAAACAGGCCAAACACTCCGAAAAAAATTGATATTCCATAATTTCCCATATAATAGAACACTACTGATAGTGATGTAAATAATGGAATAGCAATAAAAAACACCAATAATGTTTTAAAGAAATCATTTATTGATTCAGTATAATCTACTAGTAAATCTGTAATTTTATGCGTTTTAGTAATTACAATCTTATCTGCGTCAATATGACAATATTCGTATTTCGTTTTAAATATTTCTTCCATATGAACTTTTTTATAGCCAGTATTCCTAAAATAAATATCTTGAAAAGTTAGTCCTGCAAATTCAGTACAAAATTCCGCAAACATTTTATCTGGATCAGGAGATAAAACCTGAGATTCCAAATTTGATTAGATTAAACTAAACCACCTAAATTTGGCATAAAAATAATGAGGCTGATTGTACTGACTTGAGCAGAACAATCAGCCTCATACACACAAGCGTTAACTAATACCTATAACAAATAATATATATTGTGTGCTTTGATAAATACATTGAATAAAGAACGGTTGAATAAAGACTTATGAAAAAATCTTAATCAGAACATCTCAAAATTAATGGCTCTGCAAAAGATGGCTTTGCAAAATGTATACAATTGAAATCAAATTTACACACCCTGAAACTCCAGAACAAAGTTATCTCAATTTTTAGTTGGTAACGGTACCATTTCGTATCAGATAATGGTCGTATTTGTTGCAAATGCTATCTGTATCAGAATTTCCAATCTCAACTAATAGAATCTATTATATATAATCCTGTGATATAATTTGTTTTGATAGTAAATTTTTAAATTGTTCTAATTGGAAATAGACTTAAATTAATTAACGTTTTCAAATTGGCTGTTGATCACCCTTGGTTGAATACAAAGAGGTATTTTGTATAGAGTTTTCTCTGATTTGGGACATAATATTTAAGCATTATAACGCAGATTGATTTTGCTTGATTTATGTCTCCCACAAGAGGTATCAGTACTAAAACCTCCTGTTCTTAAGCTGAGTTCTCAGTCTGACAAGGTCAGGTATTTTTCGGCTATTAGAAATACGGCTATATTTATAATATACTTAGTCAAATCATAACGGACAACATATATTTTATAAACCTGAATTCGGAATAAGGCTTTTAAAAGCCTTATTCCGAATTCAGGTTTATAAAATATATCTAGCTTTGTTAGTATGCAGAAATTAAAATTACTAACAAAACTTTGCGACAACAATACTATTAAAACAATCTAATTCTATCTCTAAAAAATGCATGCAGAGAAATAACACCTATTTGCAGACAATCATATCACCAACAAAGAGATTGGATTTATAAGACAAATCAAATTACTACTTTATAACATTTATTATTTCGGCTCAGGTAAGAACCAATTATTTTTATCAGATGATAAAATTCCATATATCCTACCATATTCACTACCTTCATGTTTTGAGGCAATACGTTTAGCTAAAAAATCATTATCGTTTCTTCTCATAGCCATACGGACTAAATCACCAAAACGGTTTCCTTCAAACGAAGTTTCTAAAGCCAACTCATCGCAAATTAAATCTTCTACCGCGGTTGTTGGATCTAAAGTTATATCAGGTTTATACGCAGCATCATACTGTGCATCACCACATCCTCTGGCATGTATTCCTATTATATTGGTGTACTTGGGATTATTGAATTTACTAACATATGATAACTCGCGCTCATCAATAGGTATTATTGTCGAATCAAGGAAAGACTTTGGATTTAAACCATATTTCAAAACAGCAAAAGCAGTATTCGGATGCCCGGCTCTATTAACAGCTTCGGCATATCGCAGATATATCAATCCCATTCGGTAAAGCAAAATATGATCCGCTACCCATAATTTATATAATGCCGAAAAATCAATGTATTTTGTAATATTGGTAGTTCCGGGAACAGTAGTTTGCATCCTTAATAGTACAGAATTACCCTTAGCGCGTGCATCACCAATATTAGTGTAATTAGTAAATTCAGTAGGCTTCTTAACATCTGGTATATAATGAAGTGTATAATTTTGAATACTCCATAATTTATTAACCACACTGGATGCACCGAAATATTCAATGTGGTTCGGTATATTACATACAATACCATCTGAAATCGTTGTGGCCATCTGAATAGCGCTAGCAAATTCTATTATTTGATCGTTTGAACTATTAGCAGTTCCGGTTAAAAACGACCAATTATCAGATGGGTATGCAGTTTCAAAATTTTTCCTTTGGAAATTAGTGATATTCCATTCTATCGATGGCGAAGATGTCAAATTACTGGTAGGATTTGCAGGATCTGTAGGAGGCATTTTCGAATCAATAAATTGAGCATAATAGGTCGCTGCTTTTTCATAATCAGAAATGGAACGACCATGCCACAAATACAAATCTCCTAACAGAACTTTTACAGGTAATAACAAGTCAGAGGTTTTAAAACTATTGATCGTACCATAATTTGGATAGATAGCATCTGCAAATGGTTCCAAATCAGCAATCAAAGAATCAGTTAATTGATTAATATCCAAAACCGGATAGTTTTCTTTTGTATCATTAACAGTCAGTAGAGGTTTGGTAAAATAATATACTTTGCCCCAATTAGTAGCTATCTGCATGTAGGTCCAGGTACGAATAGCATGAGCCACTGCGTTTTCTGTTTTCAATGCGCTACCTGAAGCTCCAGTAC
>Ga0302213_1000060_pt1 | contig 81860 bp, 80 predicted proteins | sample II_Fen_N1_2_FD_194583 | JGI IMG/M metagenome (GOLD analysis project Ga0302213, IMG submission 194583) | Peat permafrost microbial communities from Stordalen Mire near Abisko, Sweden - II_Fen_N1_1 | ecosystem: Environmental > Terrestrial > Soil > Wetlands > Permafrost | place: Sweden: Abisko...
ATGATTAAATCTTCAAAGAATGGATTGGAGCGTTGTACTTCTATCGGCACTTTTTTGAGCAATGCTTGGATGTCTATGCCATCTTTAATAATGACAAATTGGTCATGAATGCCATACAGCCACACTTCATTCTCTTCCACTTTGGCTTTTTTGATGCTACCGCTGTCTAAAAGTGCATGATAGGTTGGTAAGTCAATAATCTTGGGAGTGATGCGTAAATACCCAAACGCAAGTAGTACCGCAAAAATACTTAGTGCCATAATGGCAAGCATCAGTTTTTGGGACTTAAAAATGCGCATAGTTTGCCTCCTGTTGAATCTCATAGTTTTCGATGGTAACCCACTCTTTTAAAAGGTCACGGTTACTTTGAATAATGACTTTGTTGAAAAATTGGTCGTATCCGATGAAGTGGTCATCTTTATGCTCTTCGACCAAGACCGTTAAAGGTATTGCATTATTTTTCTGTCTAAAAGTAATGTTTTTCGACTCTACAAGTGTTTCGATGGATTTGAGTCGCTCTTTGGCAACATCCCCTTTGACTTCCGGTTTCATCGTGCTTGAGGGTGTTCCATCTCTTTTGGAGTAAGTAAAGGCATGGAGATGTGTGAGTGGAAAGTGCTCTAATGTGGTATAAGCTTCCTGCCAAATGGCTTCACTCTCTCCTGGATGCCCCGTAATATAATCGGTTCCTAATGCAAAACCGCGCTCACTCAACTCTTGAAAAAGCTCCAAGTCGCGTTTGACATTATTGCGCCTTCGCATCAGCTCTAGCATACGCTCAGAAGTGTGTTGAAGCGCTACATGTAAATGACGCTCAAGCCACGGTTCTCCTAAAATTTCACGAAAGCTCTCATCGATCTGAACAGGCTCAATGCTTCCAAGACGAATACGACGAACGCCTCTAATAGTGCCTAAGCGTTGGACGAGTTTTCCAAGGGAACTGGCTTTGTCTTTGCCGTAACTACCGATGTTGGTTCCTGTCAGCACAAATTCACCATAACCGTTGAGGGCTAGCTTTTGCACTTGCTCGATGATTTTATTTTCATCTTGACTTCTCGCATTGCCCCTAACATAGGGAATGATGCAGTACGAACATCTGAAATTGCACCCTTCTTGGATCTTGATAAACGCTTTGGTTTTACCTGTGTATTCGTGCACGATCGTCTCATCCAAAGAAGTCAGATCGCCGATCTGATAAAACGGTGTCTCGTGTTTTAAGAGTGTATTGATCTGCCCTTTTTCGGAATGTCCCATTACACCAAAAACTTTGTTTTGAGCAAAAAGGCTCTCCCCTTTGCTGATGGCACCGCATCCTGCGATAATGACTTTTTTGCCCTCTTTGGTCGCATGATTGATGTAGCTTCTCACACCTGTGTCCGCACCATTGGTCACGGTGCAAGAGTTGACGATAATGATCTCTGCGCTTTTTTCATCTTCCGTAACTTCAAAATCGCTCAAGTTTGCCATCATCACTTGCGTATCGTAGATGTTGGTGCGACAACCGAACGTTTTAAAAAAGACTTTTTTCATCAGAACTCTTTGGTGGTGTAAAATCGTGTACTTTTTTCTTTTGTGAACCAAGATTGATATTTTGTGTTTGGTACGCAATGGTGATGTCATCTTCTTGGTTAAACGCATCAATAATCTCACTACTGATGGTACTTCTAAGGGTGAGTGTTGCATACGAATTGGTCATATACCAGCTACTAATACAAAAACCTTGTGGTTCCACAAAGGAGAAGATACGAGGTTCCACATTGGTGTTTTTGAGGCTGTACTGATTGCGCAATAAATTGAGTTGTTTTCGTGCAATGTCTGTGTAGCCTTTGGAGTATTTTTTCGTGATTTCACGTGCGATATGCACCGCTTTTTTATGATTGGAATCAAAGGTAATAAAAATATCAATACCATCCCAAACGGTGCGAATCGTGTCATGTGTGTAGTTGGCAATCAATCCTGTAAAGACATAGTTGTTCGGTACAAAAATAACCCTACCCGCTCTTCTGTTATCACGGTAGCTCGTAATGGTGACATCTTCAAGCAGTGTCATACGCAAAAGGGAAATGTCGATAATGTCACCCACATAAATCAGTCCATCTCTTTGCACTTTGATACGATCTCCGACATGAAAACTCCCACCGAAGATGATGACCATCCATCCCAAAATGCTCATAAACCAGTCTTTCATCGCAATCGCAATACCCGCAGATGCAAATCCTAAAACGGTGACAAGGTACGAGACATTTTCAATGTACGAGAAGAGCAAAATAAGCAAAATAATCGTTACGTTGGCAAAGTTGATAATTTTATTGGCGGTGTAAAAACGCTCATTGTCTTTGATGTAACGTTTGGCAAAAAATTTGAGAAGCAACGTGAAAACAATAACAACAACGATAAAAATACCAATGTTGAAAGCACGTTTCATCTGTAACGTAATATCTTGTGTGATGCGAATACTCGCCTCTTCCACTTTCTTCACATACAAAGAGTAACTCGTACTGGCAATCTCTTGGGCTGCCGTGAAAGCGTTAAGCTCTTTTTGCGCTTCGTAAATCATATCTTCGTTGGTGATAATAGGCTCAATAAGATTGATCTCTTCAAGTAAAGCGAGTTTTTCTTTGAGTTTCCCCACCAAAAAGTCCAAACGATCGATGCGTGTACGATAATCCGTACTGTCTTGTTTGATTTTTTTAATGTAAGAAAGGGCTGAAATAATGGCAAAAGGATTGGTGATCCTTGGATAACTCTCAATCTCCACCGACTCAACCATTTTACTAAACGGTGAGTTTTTAAACTCTTGCAAAAGCTCAATCTGTTTTTCAAGCGATTCTTGTTTACTGACTAAGCGTTCGCGTTTCTCAATGGAGGCTTTATCTTTTGCATTTTTAACTTTTTTGACTTCCGCATCAACCGTTGAGAGCTCTTCAATGAGCTTTTGGTAACTGAGATAATTCCCATAACGTTTATACCAAAGATTGTCTTGGATGGCTTCATCAATGGCCGTGATTTTTTGGCGCAGAGCATCGGTTTTGATGGAATCTTCAAGCTTACCTGTTGTGTTGGTCTCCGCAACAAGAAGATTACATGTAAAGAAAATGAGCCAGAGAATTCTTTTAAACATGAATATCTCCCAACGCTTCTAATACAAGCTCTTTGGGAATGGTATTGCGCATTTCGTTACCGCCAATGCCTTTGGCTAAAATAAAGGTTATTTTATCGTTAGCACTTTTTTTATCTAAGAAAAAGGCGTCGTAAAATGTCTCTAATGCGTCAATTTTATAGTGTGTTGGTAGCTCATAGCGTTCAAGAAGTGCTTGAATACGCGCTGCTTCTTCAGCGTTTAAAAGCCCTAGTTTTTGGGAAAGTGCATTGGCCATCACGATGCCAATCGCAACCGCTTCACCGTGCAAATAGGTGGTGTAATGGGTTTGGTTTTCAATCACATGTGCAAAGGTGTGACCATAGTTTAAAACGGCACGGATACCTTTTTCGGTTTCATCTTGTGAAACAACATCCGCTTTAATGCTAATGCTTTTATGAATGGCTGTTTTAAGATGCGTCTCATCTCGAAGATCATGGCTTTCCAACCACTCAAAAAAGGCTTTATCAAAGGTAACGGCCATTTTGATAATTTCAGCAACACCTGCAGAAAATTCACGTTTGGGTAAGGTTTTGAGAAATGTGCTATCGCAATAAACAGCGCGCGGTTGCCAGAATGTGCCAACGAGGTTTTTGCCATACTCATTATTGATGCCCGTTTTCCCACCCACGCTCGCATCCACTTGTGCTAGAAGGGTGGTTGGAATTTGAATAAAATCAATACCTCTTTGATAAATCGAAGCGGCAAAGCCTGTCATGTCGCCAATGACGCCACCACCAAAGGCAATGAGAAGGGATTGGCGATCCAATCGGTGCTCAAAACAGCCTTTCAAAATGAGGTTGAGGCTCTCAAAGTTTTTATACATTTCCCCATCCGGTAAGATGAGAACGTGTACCTCTTTTGCATGAATGCGCGCTTTAAGTGTTTCGAGGTGAAGAGCTGCCACCGTAGTGTTGGTGACGATCATCACTTTTGTATCGAAGACAAGGGTTTCTAATGTGTCAATGATGACACTGTAATCTTTTGAAGTGGTTTTGTTTAAGACAACATTGACGTGCATGTTCTTTCCGTTTTTTATTTCTATATTACTCAAAAAGCACTTAATTATGCATTGATTGGGATGAATAGTTGGTAATTGTCGGCAAGTTTGAAGTGTAATTTTTCCATATCGGTTGAAAAAATAGAGAGAAAATTTGCTTCCAATATTTTTGGGCTGAACGGTAAAAACTGTAAGATATTATCTTTATGACGTAGTTTTACCAGTGGATTTTTATCACTTTGCACCACATCCACTTCCCTGCCAAAGATCTTGGAGAGGTTATCAAAATGTTCAATGAGGCTGTTCTTCTCACTCTCATGGTCTGGGTTGTACGAGTAGAGTTTAAGATCAAGTGAGAGTTGGGTTGCGACGTCAAAAATGACCGAAGATTCTTGTTCAATTTCATGGGCATCATTGCTGAGGACGACACCTTGATTAAGGCTTGCAAAACCACGTCTACCCATCTTAAAGATAGGAAGTTTGGTTTTATACAAAGCGCGTTTATTGTGTTGGAAAAAGCGGTTCATTGTCACGATAAGACCAATATCCATATTCTCAGTATCGGCTCTGAGTACTTTGCGAGGATTGGTTTCAAAGTAGTCAATGATCACGTTAATGTGATGATTGCTGTAGCCTTTGATCTTCTCAAGTGTCTTGGAGTACGTTGGGTTGATGATCTTTACATGTAATTTGTTGCTGTTCAGTTTGGAGTGCAATAAGAGTGCATCGTTGAGGAGTTCATCGATCTCACCATCGCGCATGCGCAACATATCAATAAGACAATAAATACTGCTTCCAAACGGTGAAGGAAACTGCCCTAGTTCGCGCTTAATACTTTTGAAAACACTTTGCAACACTTTAGGATCACCCACAAGCAGTAGAAGATCATTGGGTAAAAGCATCAGTGCAGGACGAGGAAGAATGAGTGTGTTGGAGCGGTAAATTGCTGCAATGCGCCATTTGCTTTGTTCAATGGAGGCAAGATGTCGATACGCGTAAGAGCTTCCCACGGGGACAGAAACTTCCATAATTTCGCCAATGCCAAGCCCTATGTTTTGTGCGACAATCGGTGTATTAGGCAGATGATCGGTAAAACGTGAGGCGAGAATTTCACGAGAGTTGAGCATTAAAAGACGTTTATCTTCGATCTTTATATCCCATCTGTCCATAATCACCACACGCACTTTACTATCCACGCGTCTGATGTTGGTGTAGGTGGCTTTCACGTCCAGTTCATTAGACATAATAATCATCACTTGAAAAAATTGCTCATTGAGAACAATCGCCAATTTTTCATAGCTTGTTGGGTCAAATTCAAAAAATTTAAAATTTTCGGGACGTTTTTTAGGTATAGTCTCTTCTTTATAGGTCACAATGGTGTAGCTATTCTCTCCAGCCTCGGTTTCCATAACCTTTTCTAAAAATTGTTTTGCTAGAATGCCATCAGCGATAATTAAAATTTTTTTCATTATAAGCGACTCCCTAAAATATGAGAGGATATTGTAACTAAAATGGAATTTCAGATAGATAAAACCGATGGAAATGCTCGTGCATGTACGATAAAAACGGCGCACAGCACCATCCAAACCCCTGTATTTATGCCTGTTGGAACAGTAGGCAGTGTTAAAAGCTTAGATGCTGTTGATATGAGTGAAATGCTTGGAGCTCAAATTATTTTGGGCAATACGTACCATTTGTATTTACGCCCGAATGATGAAGTGATTAAACATTTTGGTGGGCTTCATGGCTTTACCAAATTTCCGAACAGTTTTTTAACCGATAGTGGTGGATTTCAAGCCTTTAGTTTAAGCGACATCTCTAAAGCCGATGTCAATGGTATTATGTTTAAAAGCCATATTGATGGCTCATCCCATTACTTTACACCTGAGAAGGTGCTTGATATTCAGTACAACTTTAACTCTGACATTATGATGATCCTTGATGATCTAGTAGCTCTGCCTGCCACGAAAGAGCGCATTGCACTTTCCATCAAACGTACAACCGATTGGGCGCAACGTGCGATTACCTATTATAAGCAAAAACAGTCTGAGGGTATTGGTGTGCATCAAAATATCTTTGCCATCATTCAAGGGGGGACGGATAAAGAGTTCCGTCGTATTAGTGCGAATGAGCTGTGTGCCCTTCCCTTTGATGGTTTTGCTATTGGTGGACTCAGTGTTGGAGAGAGTAACAAAGAGATGTATGAAATCGTTGAATACGTCACGCCTTTGATGCCTTCTGACAAGCCACGCTATTTAATGGGCGTTGGAACACCTGAAGATTTGGTGGAAAATGTCGAGCGAGGGGTTGATATGTTTGACTGCGTCATGCCAACACGCAATGCACGCAATGGTTCCCTTTTCACCTCTTTTGGCAAAGTCAGCATTAAAAATGCCAAGTTTCAACGAGATGATGCTCCCCTTGATCCTGAGTGTGAATGCTTTACATGTAAACACTATTCACGTGGTTATCTACACCACCTCTTCCGTGCTAAAGAGCTGACCTATTTTAGATTGGCTTCGATTCACAACTTGCATTACTACCTTACGTTGATGAAGCAGATGCGCCAAGCGATTTTAAAAGGTGAATTTAAAGCCTTTAAAGCAGAGTTTTACGCCAAGCGAGCCAACTAAGATGCGCTACAAGGTGGATGTGAAAGAGAGTTTTGATCAAAGTCTTCTTTTTTGGCTGGATCGATTTATTAAGTCCAAACTCACCTCTCTTTCCAACCGCCATGTGGAAGAAAATGCCAAACTCTCTGCTATTATCGGCTCTCTTAACCATGGAAGCGAAAGCATGGATGATCTTAAAAATCTTGCCAAGGAAGCACGCAATATCGGGCTGATTGGGATCAATCTTTTTATCAATCCCTTGGAGAAGTTTTACCATTATCTTATACCGATGAAACTGACCTCTTTAAAAGAGATCGATGAGGAGCTATTAAGCGAATTTTTAGCCTCTCAAACAGGCTCCCTCTCGGATGCGACGAAAAAGAACTACCGAATTGCCCTACTAGGACTTTTTAAATTCATTGATAAACAAAATGAAGAGGAGAGTGGCAGCTCCTACCAGTTTCGCATTGAGCTTAAAAACTGGGGTGGGCTTGGCGGACGTAAAGGTGAGAAATTGCCTGCGCATATGTTTAAAGAGGAGCTTTCCCGTTTTTTCAAAGCCATTGAAGAGACCGAGTTTAAGCCTTACGCCCAAGCCAAAAACAGGCTTTTGATCAAACTCATTCTCTATACGGGGATGCGTGTGAGTGAAGCGTTGGGGATGAGACTCAAAGATATGGTCAAAGATGGAGAATATTACGTCTTTCAAATCCGCGGAAAGGGCAATAAACCTAGAACCGCGATGGTTAAAGTAGAAAACATCGCGCATGATTTGGAAGAGTGGATGGGGTATCGAAGCTCTGAAAATATGCTTCTGTTTCAAAGTCGTACAGGAAAGCCTTTGACGCAGGCGTATGTGAGTTACATTATGGATAAGATGCTCCTTCATGCGGGCATTCGCAAAGAGAAAAACGGTGCACACATGCTTCGCCATACCTTTGCAACCCTGCTCTACCAAAAAAATCACGATCTGATTTTGGTGCAAGAAGCCCTTGGCCATGCGGATCTCAACACATCACGTATTTATACCCATTTCGATAAAGAACGTCTCAAAATAGCAGCGGATACAATGGATGGTATGGAATGAAAAATCTTTTTGAAAAAGTCGACAGTTTTCACTTATCGGATATTAAAAATCCTACGCACCCGTCTATTTTTATTGAAGAAGCGACGTATGATATTTTAATCTTGGTCCTTCCCTACAAAGACGATTGCCTTAAAATGGCATCACATGCTTTTGTGTTTGACCATGCATCTTATTACTATTTTGACAAAGAAAAAAGTGAATTTATAGACTTTGACACCATGCAGCGCGTGTATGAATTCTTAAATGAAAAGACCAATGCGGTGATGAAGTTAGTTGCTTCAATGCACGAAAGCATTGATTTGATGGAAGAGACACTTTATGATAATGCCCATTTTTCAAACTTTATGCACTATTGGCTTTCCAATAAAAAAGATCTCAGTCGTATTCAAAGAGTCCTTACTTTGGGCGATGAGGTACTTAACCAATTTATCAGTACGTACCTCAAAGAAGAAGATTTTTTAGCGATTCATTTTCAAGATATTCACGAACACATTGGACGAACCAATCGCTCTGCCCTTCTTGCCACCGATAAGTTGAACAACTTGTACAACTTTTACACGAGCCGCAGCAATGAAAAGATGAACCGCACCATCTACCTTTTAACGATTCTCTCCGGTATCTTCTTGCCACTTCATTTTGTGGCGGGTTATTTTGGCATGAACAGCCAAGGGTTGCCCTTTAATGAAATTTCAAATGGTACAAGTCTGGTAACACTGATTATGGTGAGTTGTGCTCTGCTTATGACGGGGTTGATTCTATTTTTGAAAAAGAGGCTCTAAGAGACTCTTTTGGGCATTTAATCTTTGAGGTGTTTTTTGGGGTAGTCAAAAAAGAGGATGTGGCCACTCTCTTCGGTAATCTCTTTAAAACTTTCAACATCAAAGCTGATGCAGACAATCGCACACGTGGGGATATTGCTTAAAATGGCACCACTAAGACGCTCTCCAACTTCGGTGATCGTAGGATTGTGCGCAATGATAAAAATAGATGAATAGTGGTCATCAATCGTGTGAATAAGATCTAAATAACCCTCATAACTTCCTTCATAAAGTGTATCGTTTAGCTTAATCTTTTTTTTATCACACGCAATCTCTTTGGCAATCTCTTTCGCCGTTTTTTCAGCTCTTTTAGCAGGACTGGTATAGATAAGATCAGGCATGACTTCAAACATTTTAAGGCGTTTTCCCATAAAAGCGACATCACGCTTGCCACGACCATTGAGCGGTCTTTCAAAATCGTCTATGGTTACATCTTTCCAGCTTGATTTTGCATGTCTGATTAAATATATTTTTTTCATCGTTACCCTTTCACCCTTTTGTATTATAGACGACAAAGGATGAGATTAAAATAAAAAATTTTCATTGATCCATTTTAGAACGAGTCTTCGGTTCACTGCAAAAAAAGGAAGTTCCTCGCGCAAGATCACTTCAAGTTTTTTCATCGAATAGTCGTCCAAGCCAAGTTGTATTGAAACACGGTTCATCATCATAAGCATCTGTTTTGCAGAGGTTGTATCAAACTTTTCACTGCCTTCCGCTTCAAAGTATGTATGCTCATTATACTCTCTATCATCGCGTTGGTAATCATCAAACTGTAAAAAATCTTCGTTTACATGTAAACTCAAATAGTCTCCCTTTTAGCAATAAAAAATGTCAAAACAAACGAAATAAGCGCAATGGCCGCTCCTATAAAAAAGACAGCACTGTGCGAGTAAATCCAAACGATTCCCAAGGTGAACGGTAGAAAAACTGCCGCAATATGGTTAATCGTAAATCCTACCCCTGAGGTAATCGCAATATCTTTTGGATCGGCTATTTTTTGAAAATAGGTCTTTAAGGCAATAGCAATCGTAAAAAAGAGGTTATCGATAATATAGAGCGACACTGCCATGGTTTGTGATTGTACCAAACCATAAAGGATAAAAATGAGAACAATACTCAGATATTCGATGCGTAACGAGAGTTTTTCACCAAAACGCTCAATAAGTTTGCCAGCATAAGGTGCGAAGAGCATGTTTAAAATAGTATTGGTGATAAGTAAAAGCACCATGTTCTCCACATTAAAGTGAAATTTCTCAACGAGTAAAAAGCCTGCAAATACCACCACAATCTGACGGCGCGCCCCTGCTAGAAAGGTTAAGACGTAAAAAAGCCAATATTTCTTTCGCAAAAACAGTTTGGTCTCTTGAAGCACATCATCTTTAAAGTGCTCAAATCCAAGCCATGCAACAAGCGCTAAAAACATCGTAACCCCACCACTGAGCAGATAAATACCTACATACCCTACATCAAAAAACTTCATCAGCACATACAAAGAGGCTAATGTTCCTAGTCCTACAAAGGAGCGAATGGCAGAGAGTTTGCCCAAAAATGAGGGGGCATTTTTTTTATCAATCCATTGCAAGGAGAGCGAGTTATTGAGTGTTTCGAGGTAGTGAAACCCAAAAGACATAATGAGTGTCGTGGCGTAAAGTCCCCATGTTGTCGGGAAAAATCCCGTCAAAAGCGTTCCCAAGCCTAAGAGAAATAGTGAGAGGTATGCTGCATTTTGTTGGCGAAAAATAAGTAAAATAAAAACAATACTAAAGGCTAAAAGCCCAGGGACTTCTCGAATACTTTGCAGAAGTCCAATCTTCTCACCATCAAATTGTGCCGATTCAATCGCAAAGTTATTGAGCAGTGAATTCCATGCGGTAAACGCGATCGGAACAGCCGCTGCAAAAAGATAGAGAAGTTGCTCTCGTGTGGCAAAAAAAGATTTAATGTTCATAGTTGAGGCGATACCCGATGCCACCTTGATTTTCAATGGTATCTTCTGGAAGTTTCTTACGAAGGCGTTTTACCAGTGCTCGAATGTTCTCCGTCGTCGTCAGTTCTCCACCCCAGACATACTGTTCAATGCGCTCAAAAGAGATGTTTTTGTTCAGATTTTTCGTAAAGAGATTGAGCAGAAGAATCTCTTTTTTAGCAAGTTTAACCTCTTCCCCACTCCCATCTAGCAATTGCTCATGCTCCAAAGAGTAGATAAAACCATCTGCCAACGTGACACGACAAATTTTAGGTTTACAGAGCTTTTCAATTTTTGTCTCTAATTCGTACATGTAAAACGGTTTTTTGAGGTATTCATCGCACCCTTTACTGTACGCTTCTTGAATCGTGTCAAGTTCGACATTCGCACTAATAATAATCGCAGGTGTCGCGTTATCCATACTGCGAATCTCTTTGAGAAGGCTTAGTCCGTCCATCCCTGGAACGTTAATATCTAAGATAAAACAGTCATATCCATTGTCAATCGATTCAAGGGCACATTTGCCATCACTGAAAAGATCGACGTGGTATTTTTTCTGCTCCAAAGCTTCGACAATAAGGTTGGCTAAACGTTCATTATCCTCGAGGATCAATATTTTCATGCAGCTCCTTTAGCTTTTTGAATCGTAATACAAATTTGTGCACCACTGTTTTTTTGTTTTGCGACGATTTTACCGCCCATTTTATCTTCAATAATCAATCGTGCCATATAAAGACCAAATCCATCTCCATTGGCTTTTGTGCTCATAAAAGGATCGAAAATAGATTCAAGTTTATTCTTTTCAATGCCACAACCATCATCGCTGATAGCAAGATGAATGTGTTTTTCACTTCCATCCAGTTCAATTTCGATGATGCCTTCGGTACTCTCTTTCTCTCTTTTCTTTAATATACTATCTTTTGCATTATTAATGATGTTTAAAACGCACTGTTTAAATTCATTTGGGTAACCAAAAGCTAAGAGTGGCTCTTGATCCTTTTGAATAATTTTAATGGTAATGTAGTTGTACTTGACATTATGATTGACGACGGTTAAGAGTGTATCGATTGCTTCGCGTACATTAAAAGCGGTTTGCATGGACGAAGGTTTGATAAATTGTCTAAAATCATCAATGGTACTGGACATGTATTTGACTTGCGTCATAATGTCATCTACAAATTTTTGAGTATCTTCCTCATCTAACGCTTTCTTACGGCGTTTGTAGATAAGCTCTTGCGCAATCGCTGAAATTTCAACCAAAGGCGTTTTCCACTGATGGGCAATACTCGCGATCATTTCCCCTACTTCGGATTGTTTGGAGCGCTGAATGACAAACTGCTCATGACGTTTATGTTCCGTATCAATGCGCTTCTTCTCTGTAACATCCGTTAGAATAGTGACAACACCTGTCTCTTGGTTATTCTCATCGGTATAATAGGTTCTTCGAACGGAGAAGACAATTTTGTCTTTAAAAGGCATTTGCATCTCAATTTCAGCACTATTTGGGCAATCCAGTGGAACTTCTTGAATCCTATCGCACATGGTTGGCATCACTTCACGTACGTGTTTTCCAATAATATCAATCTTGTCACGTTCTAATATTTGGCATAAAAGATCGTTACATCCTAAGATGATACCATCATTGGCTTTCCAGAAAATGGCACTCTGGATATTATTGAGAAGAACATAATCCAGTTTGTTTTGACGTAAAAGCTCTTTTTCGAGTGAAATACGTTTAATAATGTTTAAAACTAAAATCGTTGTTAACAAAAGTAAAAGTGGCATCAGCGCAAACGCGTTCTCAACAAATTTGCGGTGTTTTTCATAAAAACTCTCAACCCCGTTGAGGACTTCTGAGGGATTTGGAATATCACTGAGGGTAATGCCAAATTTCCTCAAAACATTGTTATCAAAAAAGTATTTACCTTTTGGAATTTCAATCGGCACGGAAGTGATTTTCTTTCCATTAATGAGATCAAAGGCTTTTTTTGCCGCCAACATCCCCTGTTCATAAGGGTTCACCATAAAACCACCAATGACACCCTCTCCTACGTGAATATGATTGATAGCAAAGACAGGAAAGGGAGAGCGTTGAAAAAAGGCTTGAAGTTTATAATAAGGAACATACTTGTCGTTCATATCTCTGTAAAAACTGGTAAATAAAATGGCACTGTGCTTGGGCAGTTTGGCAATTTTATCATCTATTGTCTCAAAATCAATCTGATTGTCAAACACAACACGAAATTTATCTTGAAAATTATTGGATTCATCAATAATTTGATCTTTAATCACTAAAGAGGAGTACGCATCATCGCTGATAATATATACCATTTTAATGGCAGGAAAGAGTTGATAGATCAATTCTAGGTTTTTACCTATATCTTTATACTCAACAACGCCTGTGACATACTGTTTAAGATAAGCATCTATATCTTTAGGATTAAAGTTTTCTACACCACAAAAAATAATAGGTGTTTTGGGAAAAAGCTCATGATGGTATTTTAGAGCAAATTCGTAGGCATAGTTATCGGCGACAATGACTGCTTTGTAGTGTCGGCTACGAAATTTCTTTTTATAAAGATCAAGCAGCTCTGTAATGTAGTTTTCTGACTCTATTTTTTTACTATCCATATACTCTGTTGTCAGTTCATACTGTGGATGTTTTTGCATGACATCTTCCACACCACGTGAAATTCCATCACTCCATTTGAGCCCTTTGTTATAGGAGTGTAACAGCAAAATTTCATTAGAAAATAAAAAAGAGCTGTAAATAAATAAAATAATTATTATTTTTAAGTTAAACATTAGATTCCAGACTTATTTTTTCGTTATATTAGCAAAAAGGTCTCATTTATATCCTAAATCGGAGAATATAATGCTTTTCTGAAAATTATATTTTAGCTCTAAGTTAAAGTTAAAATATAAAAAATTATCTAAAAGGGGTTTTCATGTCAAGCATGTTTTGGATACAGTTGCTTGTAGTCTTAGTCATCTTGTTCTTTGCTGCAAGAAAAAGTGGTATAGCACTTGGTCTTATCGGCGGCATCGGTGTTATTATCTTTGTATTTGGATTTCAATTAGCGCCAGGTACTCCACCAATCGATGTTATGCTCGTTATGCTTTCTGTTGTCTGTGCTGGTTCTGCGCTTCAAGCGTCTGGCGGACTTGATGTTATGTTACAACAAGCTGAGAAAGTGTTGAGAAAACATCCTCGTTATGTTACCGTTTTAGCACCTATAACAACCATTATCTTAACATTCCTTTGTGGTACAGGTCACGTTGTTTATACACTTCTTCCTATTATCTATGATATTTCTATCAAAACAGGTAATAGACCAGAACGTGCAATGGCAGCAAGTACAATTGCAGCACAAATGGGTATTATGATTTCACCAGCATCTGTTGCAGTTGTTTCTATGATTGCGCTTATGAAAGGTCACCCTTTAGTTAATGGTCAAGATCTTGGTCTCATTCAACTTCTTCAAATCACTATGCCTTCAGCATTTATCGGTGTTTTGGTTGTTGGTTTTGTGAGTATGTTTAGAGGTAAAGATTTGGATAAAGATCCAGATTTCCAAGAACTTATCAAAGATCCTGAGACTAAAAAATATGTTTACGGTTCAACCGCTACTTTAATTGGTAAAACATTTACAAGTAAACAATACGCTTCTGTATGGTTATTCCTTGGTACTATTGCGTTGATCGCAATCCTTGGTATGTTCCCTTCATTGGTTCCAACATTTACGATTAAAGGTAAATTAACACCTCTTTCAATGGTTGATGCTATCCAAATGTTTATGTTGGCATCTGCTGCAGTTATCTACATTGTTGCTGATCTTAAAACAAAAAATTTGGTTGAGAGTGATGTTTTCAAAGCGGGTATGACTGCGGTTATCGCTGTTTTTGGTATCGCTTGGATGACACACACAATGTTTGGTGCGCACACTGCTGACATTAAAGCAAGCATGGGTGATCTTGTAAAAGTATATCCATGGGCATATGCAGTTGTTTTGATCCTTATCTCTAAACTTATCAACTCACAAGCAGCTGCGGTTTCCTCTATGGTTCCTATCGCTCTTGCCGTTGGAGTAGAACCTGGTATGATCGCTGCGTTTGCTGCTGCTGCTTACGGTTATTGGATTCTTCCAACATACCCAAGTGATATTGCTGCACTTTCATTCGATCGTTCAGGTACCACTAAAATTGGTAAATTCGTTATCAATCACAGCTTTATCTTACCAGGCTTTGTAGGTGTAACTACTGCATGTTGTTGTGGTTTCTTATTTGCAAAACTTTACGGTCTTATCTAAGGTTTGATTTTTTCTGCCCTCTTTATGAGGGCAGAAAGTATTTCTAGAGATCTTTACATGTAAAGATCTCTAGAGGTGCCCTCCTTTTAAATGTAAACTCAACCAAGCACCTCTACCCCATTTCTTTTGGGCTAGAAGATGATAAAATTGATTTTATGTACTTTTTAAAGTGCCTAAAATCAGTTTTAACCAAAAACCAACTTTTTCGGAGAGGTAAAATGAGAGAAATCAAGTATGAAGATATCGTTAAGAGTGTAAAGGATATGATCCTTTTCAGTGCGACTAACTTGCCTAAAGATGCTTATAAAGCATTGGAAGATGCATACAAAACTGAGAAAAGTGAAGTATGTAAACAAGTGCTTAAACAGATTTTGGATAATGCAGATATCGCGAAAAACGAAGCAAGACCCCTTTGCCAAGATACAGGCTTAGCTGTTTTCTTTGTTAAAGTAGGCGAAGATCTTAAAGTGGTTGGTGGTAGCTTGAAAAAAGCTATTAATGAGGGAACAGAGCAAGGGTACAAAGAGGGTTATTTAAGAGCTTCTACCTGTCATTGGGATACACGTGCTAACCTTAAAGACGAAGTCGGATACAACCTTCCTGCAATCATTCACTTTGACCTTGTTGAAGGTGATAGCTTGGATATTGAGTATGCAGCAAAAGGTGGCGGTTCTGAGAACGTTTCTCGCGCTACTGTATTTCCTCCTGCAAAAGGAAGAAAAGGTATTATTGAATACGTTAAACAAGTGATTTCAGATGCGGGTCCAAATCCATGTCCTCCTCTCACCGTCGGTGTTGGTATTGGTGGAACCTTTGAAAAAGCGGTTATCTCTTCTAAACATGCCCTCTTTAGAGAGCTTGGAAGCAAAAACAGTGACCCCGTTTTAGAATCCATGGAAGAAGAGTTAATGGTTCTTCTTAATAACTTAGGTATCGGTGCTATGGGAATGGGTGGAACAAATACAGTGCTAGGTGTTCACATTGAGAAAAACCCTTGCCATATTGCGAGCTTGCCAGTGAGCGTTAACGTTCAATGCCACAGTTCACGTCACATGCATATCAAGCTATAAGGAGAAAATGATGAGTAAAACATACCATTTAACAGCACCACTTAGTGAAGCAGATACTACACCACTTAAAGCGGGTGACATTGTTTATTTAACAGGCGTAATCTATACAGCACGTGACGCAGCGCATAAAAAATTGGTTGATCTTTTAGATGCAGGTCAAGCTCTTCCTTTCGATATGAATGGCGCAGTTATCTATTTTGTTGGACCAACTCCTCCAAAACCGGGTGATCCAATCGGAAGTGCAGGTCCTACAACCAGTTACAGAATGGATTCTTATTCTCCAAAATTGATTAATGAGCAAGGTCTTAAAGGTATGATTGGTAAAGGTAAACGAAGCCAAGAAGTCCTTGATGCATGTGTAAAATCTAAAGCAATTTACTTTGGCGCAACAGGTGGTGCTGGAGCACTTCTCGCACGTCAAATCAAAAGTGCAGAAGTGATTGCATACCCAGAATTGGGTCCTGAAGCGATTCGTAGACTTGAAGTCGTTGATTTTCCTTTGACCGTTATTAACGATACATACGGTGCAGATCTTTATAAAATTGGTCGCGCACAATACGAAATCTTTTAGTACTCCTTTTGTGTTATGATGGGTATAAGTCGATTTGGCTTATACCCATTTTTTAATTGAAATTTTTATCGAAATATGTTTTTTTGTATTTCACGTGTTTCGATAAATATTTTATCCATAACTCTAAACGGTGATAAAATATCACATGTATTTGAACTAAAAGTGTTGAAATAATTCAACGATACTACACAATACAGGGTTGGCTCAAAAGCCTCATAAATTATGATAAAAGAAGGATAGGCGATGAACGTAAGTGTTGGTTATGGCAAAGATGAAAAATTTGAGTTAGAGATTAGCGAGAAACAACTAGTGGGTGTTTATAACCCGAACAGTGTTCCCAAAATTGACTACAATCAAGCGATTGATGACGCGTTGTTGCATACCCTTGGAAAAGAGAGTTTTGATCACTTTATTGATACCGATGAGCGCATTGTGTTTATCGTCAATGATGGAACACGCCCTACTCCAACACGCAAAGTACTCGCGCGTATCTATCCAAAAATTAAAGATAAAGATATCTATTTCATCGTAGCAACGGGCTGTCATAGAGCGCCAAGCGAAGAAGAGTGGCATTTTATCTTGGGCAAAGAAATTTATGAAGATTTAAAAGCCAAAGATCGTCTCTGGAGCCATGATTCACGCAATGACGCAATGATTTATCTTGGTAAATCAACCAACGGTACAGAGATGTATCTCAATAAAATCGTTGCCGAAGCAAAGAAAGTCTGTGCGATTGGTTCGGTAGAACCGCACTATTTTGCTGGCTATACGGGGGGACGCAAAGCCTTTTTACCCGGTGTTGCAGCCTTTGAGACGATTGAACAAAATCACCTTTTAGCGCTTCACCCTAATGCGCAAGCACTCTCTTTAAAAGGCAATCCTGTTCATGAAGATATGATGGATGCGATGAAAGTCTTAAGCCATATTGATGTGTTTGCAATTATGACCGTTTTGGATAGCGATCATGACATTTGTGCCGTAACCGCAGGTGATTTGAGTGACTCTTTTTACGCAGCGATTGATAAAGCCGATGAAGTTTTTTGTGTGAATATCCCTCAAAAAGCAGACATTGTCATCTCGGTTGCTCCGTATCCGATGGACATTGACCTCTATCAGTCACAAAAAGCACTTGATAATGGTAAACTAGCCCTCAATGACAAAGGTATTCTTATCATGGTTGCGAAGTGTCGTACCGGTATTGGTGAAGAGGGTTTCTTTAAACTGATGAGTTCGGCTCACTGCCCACAAGAAGTGCTCAATAAAATCAAATGCGGTTACAAACTAGGCTACCACAAAGCGGCTAAAATGGCAGAGATCAACCTTTGGGCACAAAGCTGGGCGGTCAGCGAATTGAGTGACGAAGAGATGAAAGCGGTACATCTAAAGCCTTACCATGATTTACATGTAGCACTCGCTGAGGCGATCAAGGAAAAAGGTGAAAATGCAAGCATCATCGTGCTTCCTTTTGGTTCGATCACCGTTCCTAAAGTTGTCAGTAACTAAGTTCAAGGATAAACATGAGAGTTCTCTACTACGACTGCTTTAGCGGCATCAGCGGCGATATGAATCTAGGAGCTCTCCTTGATTTGGGCGTAGACGAAGTGCATTTAAGGCAAGAACTCTCAAAACTCTCTTTGGATAGTGCTTTTGAATTGGTGGTTGAAAAAGCCAGTAAAATGGGGATTAGTGGAACGAAAGTCACCGTTAAACTCACACCGCAATGGCACGCACATCCGCATACTCACAAACATCAAACCTTTAAAAGCATCGAAACGATCATCAACGCGAGTTCGCTGGCTCAAAGCATCAAAGAGCGAAGTTTGAAGATGTTTTGGACAGTGGCTGAGGCTGAGGGAAAAATTCATGGCAAAGAGCCCTATGAAGTCGGTTTTCATGAAGTAGGAGCGATAGACTCTATTGTCGATATTGTAGGCGCTTCTATCTGTTTAGATGCTTTACATGTAAAAAAAATTATCGCTTCTAAAGTTGAGCTAGGCGGTGGGTTTGTCACGTGCGCTCATGGTACACTTCCTGTTCCTGCACCCGCTACGATGGAAATCCTTCAACAGGTTCCTGTTACCCTAGGGCGTGTGCCTTTTGAAACCACAACACCCACGGGGGCTGCTATTTTGAAAGTCAATGTGGACTGTTATGACGCTACACCCTCTTTAAGGGTCGAAAAGATCGGGTATGGTATTGGGCATAAAGATTTTAGTATCCCTAATGTTTTGCGTGTCTATTTGGGGGAGGAAGAGGACAAAAGGGATGAAGAGGTTATTTTAGAGACCAATATAGACGATATGAGCCCTGAAATACTCTCTTACGTCCAAGAGCGACTGTTTGAAGTAGGCGTCAAAGATGTTTACACCACGGCCATCACCACCAAGAAAAACCGGATGGGCGTGAAGCTGAGTATTTTAGTTAGCCTTGAGAAAGAGGCAGAGGCCAAACGTATCATCTTTTTTGAAACGACATCCATTGGTCTTAGACGCTCTTTGGTTGAAAAAATGGCGCTGGAACGTGAGGTAAAACAGGTGAAAACGCCTTACGGTGTCATCAGTGTCAAATGTGCTTTTTTTGAAGGAAAAAGAATCAAATACAAAGCCGAATACGAAGAGTGTAAAAAAGCTGCATTACGCCACAATGTGCCAATAGTCTTGGTTTACGAAAGTGTCACCTTAGCGATGGGAAAAGAAAATGTATAAAAAATACGAACGTTTACTGGAAATTATCGGCTCTTATGAGAGCCTTGTGGTAGCCTTTTCAGGAGGCGTTGACAGCAGCTTTTTACTCAAAGCGGCATACGATGTTTTGGGTGAAAAAGCTATCGCCATTACCGCGTCTACCCCGTATATTGCAGATTGGGAAATCAAAGATGCCATTTGTATTGCCGATGAGATTGGTGTGCATCATGAAGTCGTTGTTAAACCTTGGATCGAAGCCATTCGTGAGAACCCTAAAAACCGATGTTATATCTGTAAACATGCCCTCTTCTCCTCACTGCTTGAGGTAGCGCACCAAAGAGGCTTTAGCGCTGTGGCCGAGGGAAGTAATGTGGATGATACCAAAGAGTTCAGACCCGGTCGTGTGGCATTGGGGGAACTTGGCATTAAAACACCGCTTTTGGATGCTGGGCTGACCAAAGAGGAGATACGTGCACTTTCTAAAGATTTGGGGCTTTCAACATGGGATAAACCTTCTTATGCTTGTTTGTTGACACGTTTTCCTTATGGTAAAGCCATTGAAGAAAAAGCACTGGATATGGTTGGCATTGCTGAAGGCTATATGATAGAACAAGGTTATGGCAATATACGCGTGCGCTACGAAGATGGCTTAGCGAGACTCGAAATGCCCCAATCGCATGGAATTCATCTCTTGAACGATCAACGATTGAGCGACATCTGTGCGTATTTTAAATCGCTGGGATTTTTACATGTAACGCTTGATCTTGAAGGATATCGCCATAATTCTGTGGCAGAATCGTTAAGTGTAGGAGCCTAAATGTGTGGACAAAGCATTGAAAAACTTTTAGAATCTGTGCAAAAGGGTGAAGTGAGCGTTGCCGATGCCTTGCAGAAAATTAAAGCACAACCTTTTGAAGAGTTAGATTTTGCCAAAATTGACCATCACCGAGGGATTCGTTTAGGCTATCCTGAGGTCATTTACGGTGAGAGTAAAACGCCTGAACAGATCGCTCAAATCACCCAAAAATTGCTCGATCGAGACAATAACATTCTCATTACGCGTGCAAATGAAAAAGCGTATGAAGCCGTACAGGGTATCGCCCCTGAAGCCAAGTACAATGTGATGGGGCGCACCATTACGATTGAGCGAGAGATTACAACACCTCCTTCTAGTTACATCGCCATTGTTGCCGCGGGGACGTCTGATCTTTACGTGGTCGAAGAAGCCTACGAGACGGCACGCATCTTGGGGAATCATGTTCAAAAAATAGTCGATGTTGGTGTGGCGGGGATTCACCGTCTGTTTGCACATTTAGAGGTCATTCAAAATGCCAAAGTGGTCATCGTTATTGCCGGCATGGAAGGCGCACTCGCCAGTGTTATCGGAGGATTGGTTGATAAACCCGTCATCGCCGTTCCCACCAGTGTAGGTTATGGTGCTAGTTTTGGAGGCATCGCAGCGCTTCTTTCGATGCTCAACAGCTGTGCCAGTGGTGTGAGTGTTGTCAACATCGACAACGGCTTTGGTGCCGCATACAATGCGAGTATTATTAACCATCTTTAACGCTTTACATGTAAATCTTAGTTATACGCTTTGGTAGCTTTTTTTATCTCAAATATAAGCTCTTTTTGGCGGTTATACATGTAGCGAAGAAGATAGTCGTCGTAAGGTTTTGGAAGGTTTTCCAACAGCACAACGATTTTGGTGGAGTCATCTTTTTGGAAGACGTAGGTTACCTTGGCTTCAATGTCCATAATGACGTAGCCATGTTCCCCCTCTTCGTTGGGCAGTGAGAAATTGAGACGTACTTTTTGGTTCAACATCTCCTCTTCGCGGAACGATTTACCAACTTTCATTGCAATAGAATTGACGGAAATATCAAGAATATCACCTTGTGCGGAAGAGCGTTGGGCATATTTGATAAGTACGGGAGTTCGGATACTGGTTTGAACGCGTGTGTGTTGTCTGTTATTGGCACTGCTTGGCATAAACGAGAGGTTTTTAATGACAACAAATGCGCGTTTAATGTCAACCAATGAAATCTCTGCTTTGATATCTTTTGGAAAATTTGGCGCTTGTAAAACCGTTTCTCCTTCGATTTGCATTGCATAACCTTGAAGGTTTTCGCAACTCATCTGATAGCTCTCATCTGCCATTTTTTGAATATACGACGTTGTGTTGATGCAAAGTCCTTTGTAGATATTGAGAAGCTTGATCGGAATTTTGTTGTTAACACAGTTGTGCATCAAGTAACTAATCTGTTCTTGCTCTTCGATGACATGATCTAAGTACTCTAATTCAAAGTATTTGATCTTGGCGATATCATGGGGCAGAAGTGTTTTAGTATTGATTTTTTCAATATAATCCAGAACAACATTCAGATCATCGGATTCCACATGAAAAGCAGAACTGAGAATAATAGGTGTGATTTTTTCATTGGCCGTGGCAAAAATGAGCTCTTGTTGCAAATGCTTTGTCTGTTCACAGGCATGCTCAAAACTTCGCTCCTCTCCCATCAAAATGTAGAGATTTGGACTCCATTGAATGATGTCTTGGTCCTCTTCTTTGAGTTGAAACAGTTTGAGCATTAAGTTTTTAAAAGCATCGTAAAGCGTTGTGCTCGTGAAGGTTTTATTTAATTTATCAAGGTTTGAAATATTGATAAAAACGAGTGAAATGGGTGTTTGTGTTACACTTTGTTGGGCCAAACGATCTTTGAGTTTATCAACAAAATCAAAACGATTTAAAATAGACGAACAATTTTTGGATTCACTCTGCGGGTCATAATTGATCAGTGTGACGATCTTCTCACTGCTTTGAGGGAACGATTTGATGATGCACAAATAGACCACTTTCTCACCAGAAGCCGTTTCGATAATGATACTGCCTTGAGCATCTTCATTCTCTTTCAGCGCAAAACAGAGCTCTTCATCGCGGTTAATTTTAGCTTGAAGTGCGCTCAGATCATTGGTTTCATAGAGCATTTTTGCTTTAGCGTTGGCGTAAGTGAGCATTTCCCCTTGAAAGACCAGAAAGGGAAAAAAGTGTTCTATTTTCTTTTCAAGTTCTATCTTTTGGAAGGTGTAGAGTTTATCATCGAGTTTATTCGCGGTTTTAGAAAAGATGGAATAGAGGAGATTTTCTTCATTTTTAAGAGGTAAAACATCGGTAATTCCAAAATGCAGTGCAAATTTGAGCAAAAGTCTATTTTCCACATCTTCCGCAAAAAGATAGGCAATAATCGGCTTATGTTTGGCAAAAAGGCTGACAAGCAGCTTGAGTCTATCTTTGCTACTTTCGCCTATTTCAATAAAAAGTATATCTGCCATAGGAATAGTTTTAAGATCTTTGCTAAGATCAAACGACTGAAATGAGACATGCTCTTTTTTGGCGCGGCTAAAAATAGTCAGTTTCTCTTCGTCAAAATAGAGGTGAGCGATAGAAAGGTAGCGTGTTTCATGCAAAAACTGTTCTAAAAGCATCTAAAATCCTCACAATCATAGTAATTCAAATTCTACCTTAATTCATAGAAAATTTAATCATTTTTTAACTACAATACTTTAATCTTTAAAAAGGAACACACGAATGATGTATTATTTAGCGATCAAAGGGAAACAAAAACTTAGCGGAACCGTCTCTATTTCAGGGGCTAAAAATGCCGCACTACCCCTTTTAGCGTTAACCCTCCTCTCAAATCGAACCATTACTATTTCAAATATGCCACAAGTTGCCGATGTCAAAACACTCTTACAACTGCTTACCAATTTGGGTGCAAGCTTTACATGTAAAGATAAAAATGTGGTTGATGTCAATGCCACAACGGTCAATTCTGCCTATGCCAATTATGACATTGTGCGTAAAATGCGCGCTTCTATCTTAACGCTTGGACCGCTTTTAGCACGTTTTGGTCATTGTGAAGTCTCCCTTCCTGGTGGCTGTGCCATTGGTCAAAGACCGATTGATCTGCACTTAAAAGCGTTAGAGCAAATGGGCGCGGAAATTGAGATCAAGCAAGGCTATGTGATTGCCAAAGCTCCTAAAGGACTTAAAGGCGCTACGATCATTTTTGATAAAGTCACGGTCACGGGTAGTGAAAATATCATCATGGCAGCAGCCTTGGCTCATGGAACAACCACGCTGGTCAATGTCGCGAAAGAGCCAGAAGTGGTTCAAGTATGCGAAGTTTTAGCCGAAGCGGGGGTGAGTATTGAAGGTATTGGTACGTCAAAACTGATTATTAAAGGCAGTGGCGGTACACTTTTGGCAATCCCTGATTTTAGTGTCATTCCCGATCGTATTGAAGCGGGAACTTATTTGTGTGCAGGTGCGATTACGAATTCAAAAATCACACTTAAAAACGTCAATCCAAGACATTTGGATGCAGTCATTTTAAAATTAGAGCAAATGGGCTTTAAAATTGATGAAAAAGAGGATAGTTTAACCCTTCATCCGAGTGAGAAAATCTTACCTTCGGACATTGAAACCTCTGAATATCCAGGCTTCCCAACCGATCTTCAAGCCCAATTCATGGCGTTATGTACCCAAGCAAAGGGAACGAGCATCATTGATGAGCGTCTGTTTGAAAACCGTTTTATGCACGTGAGTGAGCTTTCACGTATGGGTGCAAATATCAAACTCAAAGGACACAGTGCGACGGTAGAAGGGAAAGCAAAACTCAATGCAGCGGATGTTATGGCAACCGATCTTAGGGCAAGTTCTGCGCTCATCTTAGCGGCACTTGTGGCAGATGGAACAACAAAGATTCATAGAATTTATCACCTTGATCGCGGATATGAAGATTTAGAGGGTAAATTCTCCAAACTCGGCGCACATATCGAAAGACTTGAGGAGTAAGCAATGAATAAAACGCATGTGGTGAGTTTTGAAGAGGCGATGACTCTAAGCCAAAATCTTGCATCGACCAAATTAGATCCCGTATGGGTTAGCGTTTTAGACGCCCTTGGTCGTACCCTTGCGTGTGAGATTACATGTAAAAAGAATCTCCCCTCTTATAACAATGCTGCTTTAGATGGATTTGCTTTTAAATACCGCGAAGGGTTAAGTGAACTTCAGATTAAAACCACCATTTTAGCAGGCAATGTGGTTGAACCAAGTTTAGGCGAACACGAATGTTATAAAATCATGACAGGCGCAAAAGTCCCTGATGATGCCGATACGATCATCCCCTTTGAGGATTGCCTTTCGTACGATGAGCATAAAATTGTCTTATCTCCTACGGTTAAAAAAGGCAATGCACTTCGCCTCAAAGGTGAAGAAGAGCGAGTGGGTGCTCCTTTGCTCAGTGCAGGGACGTGTTTAACATCACGAGATATCGCGCTGCTTGCATCGCAAGGCATTAGTATGGTGGAAGTCTATAAGAAGCTTTCTATCGCAGTATTTTCAACGGGGGATGAGCTTAAATCGCCTTGGGAAATTGCCAGTGAAGATGAGATTTATGATATTAATGCCCTTGCGTTAATCGCTCTTTTGGCAGAACATGGATTTATCGCTCACTACTGTGGTGTCATTCCTGATAATTTAGAAGCTGCCACCGCCTATTTTACACGCATGAAACAGTATGATGTCCTTGTGACCAGTGGTGGCGTGAGTATGGGTGAAGCGGATTTTGTCGAGCGGGCTCTTTTAAAAAATGGCTTTGAGGCTTCGTTTCATGGCATTAACATCAAACCGGGTAAACCTACCATGATGGGAAAAATGGGCGAAACCATTGTGGCTTCCATGCCAGGAAATCCTTTGGCAGCGTATGTAAATGCTTTTTTGTTTTTAATCCCCGTGCTTAAAAAACTACAAGGTCAAAAAAAGTTTAATTTTGAACCAATAATAGCGCGAAATGCTGAGTCCTTTAAAGTTAAATCGGGTCGCGTCAATCTTGTTTTAGGCACATTTGAAAACGGTGAATTTCACGTTTTTGGTGCTAATAAATACGGTTCAGGCATGGTTAAACCGCTTATAAATAGCAATGCTTTATGGATCAGTGATGAACAGATCAGCAACGTAGAAGCTCACATCGAAATGACTATTTTAAAATTTTAGAATTCAGAGATACCTCTAAATGAACTATTTTATTTAGTTCAAAAAACTTGACCTTTAAAAACTTTTTGGATACTATGGCTTTTGAAAAAGTCTTAAAGGTCATAGTATGTTTAACGAAGTTAAGATCTCAACGAAGTTATTTTTCATCTCTATTATTACCGTGCTTGGATTGGTTATTCTCTCTTATGTCAGCATTAACTCCAGTCTTATTGGAAAAAACTCTTTAGAAACAATTTATGAAAAAAATGTCATTCCTGAGAGTGAAATCGCACTGGCACGTAGTACATTCGAGATGATTTTAAATGATCTTATTCATGTCACCAGTGAATTTTTACCTACAGGACAAGCTAAAAATCATCTTCCAATGATTGAAAAAGAGATGAAAGGTTTTTTCGAAAAAGCACTTGCAAGCAATTTTTATACAGATCCTACCCTCAAACTAAATCTTCACGAAGCATATGAACGCTACACTCAAAAAATTGAACCCAATTTTAAACGCCTTGATGCTCTTTATGCCAAAGATAAGCGTGAAGATATTGGTGATATGGCCGTTGAACTTGAAGAAGATTGTAAATATATTTCCAAGCGTTTTGAAAATATTTCTAAATATACCAATGAGCGTGTGAAAGAGATTAGTCTTCAGATTAGCTCAAAACTCAATCAAAATTTCTATGCAGTCATGGTTATCTCATTATTGGTTTTGGTCATTACCTCCACACTTTTATTCTCGATTACACGTTATATTGTCAAACATATTGCTCGTATTGGTGACCATCTTTCTGATATTACCAAAGATTTAGCGCTTAATCGCCCTATTAAGATTACCAACAAAGACGAGATAGGCCATATCAGCGACAATCTTAATACATTGCTCTCTACGTTTCAACAAGCACTGATTAAAGCAAAAATAACGATGGTTTCGAACTCTCAAACCAATCAAGATATGCAAACTTTTGCTCATACGATCATGAGCATTGCTCAAAACCAAGATAAAATTGTTGAAAATGTTAAAAAATTAACGTCAAAAATCAATCAAGAGTTGCAAGAGTCTCGTGATATTTCAGAAACCTCTGCACATTATATGAAAGAAGATGATGCCATGCTTGGTGAGATGATCGAAACACTCGATTTAATCGTGAATCGTATCCGTCAAGTGAGCCAAGATGAAGAGCATATTTCAACGCAAATGCATGACCTCTCTGAACAAACGGCCCAAATTCGCTCCATCATAGAGATGATTAAAGATATTGCCGATCAAACTAATTTATTGGCACTCAATGCCGCGATCGAAGCGGCACGTGCGGGTGAACATGGACGTGGGTTTGCAGTGGTAGCCGATGAAGTGCGAAAATTGGCTGAGCGAACGCAAAAATCATTGGGTGAGATTGATGTGACGATCAGTGTTGTCGTCCAAAGTGTTTCGAATGCAAGTGAATCTATTAAAGAGAACAGCCAAAAAGTAATTGATCTGAATGAAAATGCGATTAAAATTTCCTCTTTAGCTAATGAAACGAAAGAAAAAACGGCAAAAAGTTTAGAAATCACTACGGTTGCCTATGAAAAAACACTCAGCATTACGAAAGAGATTAACGATCTTACTCAAAGAGTTGAAGAAGCAACAGGACTTGCCCATGAAAATAAAAAGATTGCCGACAATTTAATGTGTGTCTCGCAGAGTCTGAATCTCTCTACCGCAGAATTAGAGCAAGAAATCATGATTTTTAAAGTATGAAAAGCTCTTCTAAGCCCTTTAAAATCTATTTGTGCTACAATTATTCTCTAAATAGATTGACACAAAGGGTTTTTTTTGGTAGAATTCCGTCCGATTTGCGGGAATAGCTCAGTGGTAGAGCACGACCTTGCCAAGGTCGGGGTCGCGAGTTCGAACCTCGTTTCCCGCTCCATATTGGTTTTACTTCTTTTTATCTCCACCCTTTTTTCTCAACCTCTTTATATTGAAAGAATGTATTGCATCGAAGAAGATACTCTGAGAGCTTCTTTCTTTGGTTTTCAAACCAGCAATGATCCCATCATTTTACATATTCCAAAAGATCGCATGCAGTATTCGATTCCTACGAACACACTTCGAGCAGCTTTTAGTGACCAAAATGTAACGATTATTGATAGCAGTGATGGTGTGGTTGTGTTTAAACGTAATTGTACGTTAATGGGCAAAGCAGACGCTATTACAGAGGCTTTTATGAAAAAGTTTCAAGAAGCAGCACCACTTGTTTTAATTGAAGAAAAACCTCGTATTTCACTTAAAACTTCCCTTCCTTCTGATTTTAAACGCTATGAATTGATTGATGTTCATATTAGTGATGCCATGCTTAAGAAAAACAGTGGCTCCTTTATCGCTATCTTTAAAGTAGGCACTCGAGAGCGAAAGATCTATTTTGCCTATGAGATGAATGCTAAGGTTATGGTATTTAAAGCGAAACGTAATTTGCTTAACGGTAAAATCCTCACAAACGATGACTACGAGAGCGTTTTGGAAAGCTTGGATGCCCTTCCTCCACGAGTGCTGATGAACGAGATGCCTCAAAATGGAATGATTAAGAATGGCGTTAAAGAGGGACAAATTTTAACGGATTTTCATATTGATATCAAAAAGAGTGTTAGTAAAAAAGATACGGTTAAAGCCTTGCTCAAAGACGAAGGTTTAGAGATAGAGGTACAAGCAACCCTCTTAGAAGATGGTGATATTGGAGATGTTGTTAAAATCAAAACAGAACAAGGCAAAATTTTGAATGCAAAAGTTTTATCCTCTCATGAAGTGATTATACTCGAATGAAACGTATCATTGTCGGCATTAGTGGAGCCAGTGGCGTTGAACTGGGGCTCTCTTTTCTCAAAGCACTTCCGAGTGAAATAGAAAAGTATGTCATTATTTCCGATCATGCCAAAGTTGTTTTTGCCAAAGAGTCCAATACTATTTTACTCGATGATGAGAATATTGGAGCGATTACGGCTTCTGGATCCTTTAAAACGGATGCTATGGCGATTATCCCTTGCAGTATGAACACCTTGGCTAAGATAACACATGGCATTGCCGATAATCTTCTGACGCGCACAGCTTCGGTGATGATAAAAGAGAAGCGCCCTCTTCTTCTTGCCCCTCGTGAAATGCCTTTTTCGGCGATTGCGTTAGAAAATATGCTTAAACTCTCTATGCTTGGCATACATATTGCACCTCCTGTACTTGGCTATTATGCAGAGGCTTCCACTCTTTTGGATATGGAGAAGTTTCTTATTGGCAAGTGGTTTGATCTTTTAGGCATTGAACACAATCTTTTTCAACGTTGGGAGGGAGCATGAGAGTCGCAATTTACCCAGGAACATTTGATCCTATAACCAATGGTCATATGGACGTCATAAAGCGTGCTCAAAAGCTTTTCGACAAAGTTTTAGTTGCCGTAGCACTTTCTGAAGAGAAACGTCCTGTTTTTGACATAACCACACGTGTTGAGATGGTACAAGCAGCCATTGAAGATATGGAGGGGGTTGAAGTTGAACCCTTTGATAACCTTTTGGTGAGTTTTTCAAAAGAGAAAAATATTCGCGTGATGATACGCGGGCTCAGAGCGGTGAGTGATTTTGAATTTGAGCTCCAAATGGGTTATGCAAATGCTTCGTTGTGGAGTGAAATTGAGACGGTTTATTTGATGCCGAGTCTTAAAAATGCTTTTATTAGCTCTTCGGTGGTTCGCTCCATCGCCAAACATGGTGGAAATGTTTCGCATTTAGTACCGCCTATGATTTTACCTTATTTAAAAAGTAGATTTACATGTATGTGATTTTTGAAGGCATTGATACAACAGGCAAAAGTACGCAAGTCGCACTTTTTGCACAAAGAGATAAAACGATTTTGGCTACCAAAGAGCCTGGTGGAACCCCCACAGGCTTGAAATTTCGTGAAATGCTCTTAGGTGGTGAACTTAAGCGTTCTTTTAACGCTGAGCTCTTTTTGTTTTTAGCCGATCGCGCACTCCATTACGATAGCATCGTCAAACCTGCACGCACTGAGCACGTGGTGATCAGTGATCGTGGTTTTTTGTCCGGAATTGCTTACGCATGTGCGAATCATGAAGAGGTGGATGGAGAGTTATTGCTTGCCATGAATTGCTTGGCATTGCAAGAGTCTTACCCTGAAAAAATAGTGCTTTTCCTTACCACTGAGCAACTGATGAGGGAACGTATGGGGGCAAAAGAGCGGGATGCGATTGAAGCACGTGGTGTAAGCTATTTGTTACGGATTCAAGATATAATGCGTCGCGTTGTTAAAACCTTACCAATTCAAGTCTTGGAAGTGGATGCTTCACACGAAATTGAAGCAATTTATAAACAGATTGAGGATTTTTTAAATGATTAATGCATTACGTGGAATGAAAGATACCCTCTCTCCACAAAGTGAAACGTATCTTTATATGATTAAAACCTGTACCCGTATCGCGGAGCAGTATGGATTTTCGTTTGTTGAGACACCTATTTTAGAAGAGACAGCGCTTTTTAAACGCAGTGTGGGTGAGAGCAGTGATATTGTTGGTAAAGAGATGTATCAGTTCATCGACAAAGGTGAAAACGATGTCTGTTTACGCCCTGAAGGCACCGCTGGTGTTGTAAGAGCATTTATTCAACAAAAATACGACAAAGCGGGTGAAAAAAGACGCTTTTTTTACCATGGCCCAATGTTTCGCTATGAACGACCTCAAAAAGGCCGTTTACGACAATTTCACCAATTTGGTGCGGAGAGTTTTGGCGAAAGTGATGTTAGAGAAGATGCAACGATTATTTTGATGCTTAAAGCGATGTTTGAAGCGCTTGGAATTGGCTTTACACTGGAGATTAACTCTTTGGGGTGCCCTTCGTGTATGCCACAGTATCGCACAACACTTGTGAAGTTTCTCGAGACCCGTGAAGGGTTATGCGAAGATTGCGAAAGACGAAAACTGACCAATCCTATTCGTGTGCTGGATTGTAAAAATGAACACTGTAAAGTTTTGCTTGCAGATGCACCACTTATAATTGATCATTTATGCGTTACATGTAAAGAGGATTTCACGACATTGAAGTCCATTTTAGATCAATTTGGTGTCGCATATGTGGTCAATCCAAAGCTGGTACGTGGACTCGATTATTACTCCAAAACGGCGTTTGAGTTTGTAAGCTCCGAAATTGGCGCACAAAGTGCTATTGCAGGTGGCGGACGTTATGATCGTTTGGTTGAGTTTTTGGATGGAAAGGCAACACCTGCCATTGGTTTTGCAATGGGAATTGAACGTTTAATGGAACTGGTTAAAATGCCCGAAGTTGGACGTGAAGGGTATTACATCGCAGCACTGTGTGATGAGGCGAAAGAGCTGGTCTTTAAACTGGTTGATCAAAAACGTAAGAGTGATAAAGTTTTAACCTCTTACGAGGCAAAGTCGCTCAAAAATCATCTTAAAATCGCCGATAAATTGTATGTAAAATTTTGTGTATGTATCGGTGAAGACGAGCTTGCGAAGCAGAGTGTTTGGATTAAAGATTTAGAGAGTAAAGAAGAAAAAATTATCAATATGGCGCATTTTTAAGGAGCAAAACATTGGACTACGGAATTAAAACATGGGGAAACGATAACTTTTTTATCGAAGATGGTAAGGTAAAAGTGAACACAGGCTGTGAGCCTTCTTTAATAGAGATTATTCAAGAGATACGTAAAGACGGCATACGTGGTCCTATCTTACTTCGATTTCCTCATTTGATTCAAAAGCAGATCCGTATGATCTACAAAAGTTTTGCTGATGCAAAAAGAGAGTTTAGTTATCAGGGCAATTTTAGTGCCGTTTACCCTTTAAAAGTTAATCAATTTCCTAATTTTGTTAAAAACCTTGTCTCTTTAGGACAAAAGTACCATTATGGCCTTGAAGCGGGAAGTAAAGCAGAGCTGATTTTAGCAATGGCGTACAATAATCCAGATTCACCTATTACCGTAAATGGCTTTAAAGACAATGAGATGATCTCTTTGGGTTTTATTGCCGCTGAAATGGGTCATGACATTACGCTAACGATTGAAGGGCTTAATGAGCTTGAGAGCATTATTTCTATTGCTAAAGATCGTTTTGGGTGTGTGCCTAACATCGGTCTTCGTATTCGTCTTCATAGCTCAGGTATCGGTATTTGGGCGAAGAGTGGCGGTATTAACTCCAAATTTGGTTTGACTTCTACAGAGCTTCTTGAAGCGGTCAATATGCTTCGAGATGCCAATTTACTTGAAAAATTTACCATGATTCATTTTCATATTGGATCGCAAATCACGGACATTGCTCCTTTGAAAAAAGCACTAAGGGAAGCGGGAAATATTTATGCTGAACTGTGCCGCATGGGTGCAACGCATCTTAAAGCGATCAATTTAGGTGGTGGTTTAGCGGTAGAGTATTCACAGCATAAAACCACACTGCATAAAAACTATACCTTAAGCGAGTATGCCAACGACGTTGTCTATCTGCTTAAAGATATTGCAACACAAAAAGGGGTTCATGAACCTGATATTTTCATCGAATCGGGTCGTTTTGTTGCTGCGCATCATGCTGTTTTGATTGCGCCTGTGTTAGAGCTTTTTTCCCAAGAGTACACCGACCAAAAACTCAGACCTAAAGAGGTCAATCCTCCCCTTGTTCAAGAGCTGTATGACCTTTTGGGAACGATGAACCGTAAAAATGCGCTTGAATTTTTACACGATAGCATCGACCATATGGAGTCATTACTGACCCTGTTTGACTTGGGTTACATTGACCTTCAAGATCGCTCCAATACAGAGATTTTGGTTAATCTTATCATTAAAAAAGCGGTCGGTTTGGTTGCCGATAAAAAACTTAGTGAAATCTTGGATATTCAAGATCGTGTGCAAGAGCGCTATTTGGTAAACTTCTCACTCTTTCAGAGTTTGCCTGATTTTTGGGGTATTGGTCAAACCTTCCCTGTGATGCCTTTGGATCGTTTGGATGAAGTACCAACACGCTCAGCATCGCTTTGGGATATTACCTGCGACAGCGATGGCGAAATTGGTTTTAATACCGAAACACCGCTTTTCTTGCATGATGTGGACATCAAAAATCGTGACTATTTCTTGGGCTTTTTCTTAGTGGGGGCTTATCAAGAAGTATTGGGTATGAAACACAATCTTTTTACTCATCCAACAGAAGCTACTATTATCATTGACGATGATGGGTATGAGATTGAGAATATCTTAGAATCGCAAAGCATTAGCGATATTTTAGAAGACCTTGATTATGACATCAAAGAGGTTCAAGAAAACTTGAATGATCGTATTGAAGCGTCTGATATCATCAGTGAAAAAGAGAAAAAACACATTTTGGGAGAGATTTACCTCTTCTTAAATGACAATGGGTATCTTAAGACAATCAACAATGAGGATAATGTGCGATGAACACCGTCTCTTTATGGGAAAAAATTAAAGAAGATTTTTCCCAACCGATTCTGCATGACCCGGCTATCAACTCTAAAGTAGAGCTTTTTTTTAACTATCCAGGGGTTTGGGCTTTGGCGAATTATCGCATCGCGCATGCTTTACATGTAAAAGGGTTTCGTGTTCTTGCCCGCGCACTCATGGGCATTTCGCAGATTATCACCAACATTGACATTCACCCTGCCTGCACCATCGGGCGCCGTGTCTTTTTAGACCATGCGTTTGGTGTGGTTGTCGGTGAAACGGCTATTGTTGGTAACGATGTTTTGATTTATCAAGGTGTTACGCTAGGCGGTGTCAGTTTGGATCGTGGGGTCAAACGCCATCCGACCATTAAAGATTTTACGGTGATTGGTTCTGGCGCTAAAATCTTGGGCGATATTATCATTGGTGAAAATTGCCGTATTGGCTCCAATTCGGTTGTGGTCAAAAGCATCCCTGATGATTCCACTGCGGTGGGTGTGCCTGCTCGTATCATCGACAAAGGGCGCGATAAAAACCCTATGGCTCACAACAAAATCCCCGACATCAACAAAGAACTTTTTATCTATATGTTTAAACGTATCAAGATTTTAGAAGAAGCGGTCTTAACGACCAACAAAGATCTCAAAATCAAAGATGACGAGCTTGAAGCCATTTACAAATGTTATTTGGAATCCGTTAAAGAGTAAACTCCTTAGACGTGTTTACTCTCTTTTTCCCCTCTGATCTACCCTTTTAAACTCCCTAAACCTTTTTACATGTAAACTTTACATTTTCACCCTTTTGTACATACACTACGTTACAATTTTGTGAAAATACCCACGATTATTTCCCTCATCATAGACTCAAAATCCCTTCAATAGCCTCTTTTATACGCTGGAATACTCCATGCAGTTAGTGTGGGGATGATTGACTACAGTAAAAGGAGAAACCAGCTATGCCACATCATGAATTTGAATGCAGTACCTGTATTCCGGAGAGAAAGTCACATGCGGTTGTGAAAGGTGAAGGAGAAGATCTTACCTCGTGTCTTCCAGAAGGACATCTTCTGACCATCCCTGGAACCATATCGGAGCGAGGGTGTGCCTATTGTGGAGCCAAACACGTTATTGGAACGCCTATGAAAGATGCCATTCACATGAGTCATGGACCAGTGGGATGTACCTATGATACATGGCATACCAAACGCTACATCAGCGACAATGACAACTTCCAACTCAAATACACCTATGCGACTGATATGAAAGAGTCGCATGTCGTTTTTGGAGGTGGCGATTTGCTCAAAAAGAATATCATTGAAGCCTTCAAAGCGCATCCTACGATTAACCGCATGACCGTGTATCAAACCTGTGCATCGGCGTTGATTGGGGATGATATGGAAGCAATCGCTCGAGAAGTGATCAAAGAGATGCCTGATAAAGATATCTTTGTCTGTAACTCTCCTGGGTTTGCGGGTCCGAGTCAATCGGGAGGTCACCATAAGATCAACATTGCATGGATCAATGAAAAAGTTGGAACCGTTGAGCCCAAAATTACCAGTGATTATGTCATTAACTACGTGGGTGATTACAACATCCAAGGTGATTGTGAGGTAATGTGTGACTACTTTAAGCGCATGGGGATTCAAGTGCTCGCAAGCTTTACGGGTAACGGTTCGTATGATGAGCTTCGAAGTATGCACCGAGCGCATCTCAACGTTCTTGAATGTGCACGCTCGGCTGAATATATCTGCAATGAGCTTCGTGTCAAATATGGCATTCCTCGCCTTGACATTGATGGATTTGGGTTTGAACCGCTTTCGGATTCATTGATGAAAGTGGCACGTTTTTTTGGACTGGAAGATCGTGCCCAAGCCATCATTGATGAAGAGACGGCACGGTGGAAGCCTGAACTTGACTGGTACAAAAAACGTCTGACGGGTGTTAAAGTCTGCTTGTGGCCAGGAGGGTCAAAACTCTGGCACTGGGCGAATGTGATTCATGAAGAGATGGGCGTTGAAGTGGTCTCTTTGTACACCAAATTTGGGCACCAAGGTGATATGGAAAAAGGTGTGGCACGAGCCCAACCAGGAACCCTTGCCATTGATGATCCGAACGAGCTTGAAGGCATCGAAGCGATGGAAACACTTAAACCTGATGTTATCTTTACGGGGATGCGTCCGGGTGAAGTGGCTAAAAAACGTCGTCTTCAATACCTCAATGCCCACGCCTATCATAATGGACCCTACAAGGGATATGAAGGGTGGGTACGTTTTGCCAGAGATATTTACAATGCTGTTTACTCCCCTATTCATCAGCTCTCAGGCATTGACATCAGCAAAGATCCAATCGCTATCGACAAAGGTTTTATGACACGCAAAATGATCTCGGATGTAAAACTCAGCCCCGAAGAGGCGAATGTTGAAGGTGAGCGACCGTATACGGGCGATTTTGATTGTGTGACAAAGCTTCGAGGTAAAGTGTATGACCCTGCGTTGTCTCGTAGTCATGAGTCCGAAGCTGTTTAAAGGAGAAATCAATGAGCGATGAAAAAGTAAATATGCAAACGCAATCGACACAAGGTGCTCGAATCATGCAGATGGAAGATTATATTATGAAGCATTGTCTTTGGCAGTTTCACTCAAGGTCTTGGGATAGAGAGAGACAAAATGAAGGGGTTCTCAGCAAAGCAAAACAACTTCTGTGCGATGAAGAAGTGGCGAAAGAGACACCCGAGGATCGTTGCTACTGGGTCGATGCCCTCTCCTTAGCCGAAGCGTTTAGAGCGCGTTTTACTTGGTTGACGCAAATGGATAAAGAGAGTATCAAGGTGCTGATGGAGAAGCTCAAAGAACGTATTGATTACGTCACGATTAGCGGTTCGCTCAACAAAGAGCTGACAGTTGCACGATACTAAAAAAGGATAAACCATGTCATGTGAACTCAGAGCAAAAGATCGTACGGGTGTTATTAACCCGATCTTTACATGTCAGCCGTGTGGCGCACAGTACGTAAGTATTGGCATCAAAGATTGTATCGCCATTGTTCACGGTGGGCAAGGGTGTGTTATGTTTGTACGGATGCTGTTTGCGCAACATTTCAAAGATAACTTTGACATTGCCTCTTCTTCGTTGCATGAAGATAGCGCTGTTTTTGGGGCAACGGGAAGGGTTGAAACGGCGGTGGATGTCCTTTTGATGCGTTACCCCGATATCAAAGTCATTCCAATTATTACAACCTGCTCTACGGAGATCATTGGCGATGATATTGAAGGTGTCATTACTAAGCTTAACAATGGGCTTTTGAAAGACAAATACGAAGGGCGCGAAGTGCATCTCGTTCCAGTACATACACCCAGCTTTAAAGGCAGCATGGTCAGTGGTTACGATGTTGCAGTCGAATCAATGCTTAAAGCGTTTGCGAAAAAAAGCGGGACACCCAATGGGAAAATCAATCTGATTACAGGTTGGGTCAATCCGGGTGATGTGACCGCACTCAAACATCTTTTGAAAATGATGGAGATTGATGCGACGGTTCTGTTTGAAATCGAGAGTTTTGACTCCCCTTTGATGCCCAGCGGGCAATGCGAAGTCTCACACGGTGATACCACGGTAGAAGATATGGTTAGTACCGGTGATGCGATGGGTACGATCGCCCTCAATCGCTACGAAGGCGGCAAGGCGGCCAAATATTTGGAGAAAAATTTCCAAGTACCTTCGATCATAGGACCAACCCCCATTGGGATTCGTAACACCGATACCTTTTTACAACACCTTAAAGAGCTTACTGGAAAGCCGATTCCAGCAGCGTTGGTCAAAGAGCGTGGTATTGCTTTAGATGCGATTACCGATCTTGCGCATATGTTCTTAGCGGACAAACGTGTCGCCATTTATGGCAATGCCGACCTTGTCATTGGTTTGGCGGAATTTTGCATCGATATGGAGATGAAACCCGTACTGCTTCTGTTGGGCGATGATAACTCAGGCTATAAAAAAGATGCGCGCATCAAAAATCTTCAATCCAAAGTGGACTTTGATATGGAGATCATCACCAACGCGGACCTTTGGGAGCTTGAAGATCGCATCAAAAACAGAGGTTTACAGCTTGATCTTATTATGGGGCATTCCAAAGGTAGATTTACCTCCATTGACAATAATGTCCCCATGGTGCGTGTTGGCTTTCCAACCTTTGATCGAGCGGGATTGTATCGTCATCCAGTTGTAGGCTATGCTGGGGCTATTTGGCTTGCGGAAGAGATCGCCAATACACTCTTTCGTGATATGGAATACAAACGAAATAAAGAGTGGTTACTCAACGTTTGGTAGAAAACAGAGGGATTTTATCTTTACATGTAAACGTAAAGTCCCTATCTTTAGAAGGAAGAGAGATGCACACAATACGATATACCAAAAGAATCTGTACCGATGAAGCGATTATTGAAGCCTTTTTACAAGAGACGCGCGTAGGTGTTTTAGCGATGGTGGATGAACACAATGTTCCTTATGCAACGCCTGTCAATTATGTATGGCATAAGGGAGCTGTCTATTTTCATGGTATGGGGAGTGGTAAAAAAGAGGGTATTTTACTTCAAAAGCCCTCTGTTTGCTTTACCCTCTTTCATGAATATGGCACGGTGGTTGATCCAGTTCCCTGTCATGCTGATACCGCATATCGCAGTGTGATCCTCTTTGGAGAAGCCCAAAAATTAACGGATGCAGATGAGTCCGCTTTAGTGCTTCAAAAGTTATTGGATAAATACACGCCACACTACTACAAGCAACAATTATCGGGAAGTTTGATTGAAAAATATCGCTCCACACACGATGGAAAAGCTGTCTCTGTCTTTAAAATCGAACCCTATGAACTCAGTGCCAAAGAAAATATTGCACAAGAGAGCGAATTGTTCAATAAAGAGGCATATTTATAAGCAGTTGCTTTCAGCTAAGCAGTATACTTATTAACGTAGTATATTAATAAATACTACGTTTGAATGCCATTGATTACACCAGAGGAGATTACTGTGGATACGATTTGCATCAGCCCCGTAAAAGATTGCCCACGTTATCAAGAGCTCAGAGTTCTATACGAAATTTCGGTCGCCCTCAAAGGGAGTGAGCTTGGCATCGAAAAAGCATTTGAAAAAACACTCACATTGCTCAAAAGGCACTTTTACATGGATAAAAGTATCTATTATACCTTGAGCGAAGAGAGCAATGAGCTTGAAGTGCTAAGCTCAGTGGGGTTGAGCAAACGTCAAGAGCTTTTAGCCACCTATAAAGTGGGTGAAGGTGCGACAGGGCTGTGCGCTCAATTTTTAGAACCCGTTGTCATTGAAAATATCCATCAAAACATTCTTTTTCTGAATAAAAGTTGTAGTTTAAAAGAGAGCGAAATCTCTTACCTTGCTATCCCCGCTCTCTCACAAAACAGACTCTTTGGCGTACTGGGTGTCAGTCTGACTCAAAAATCGCTTTTAGATTTTGAAGAATTGGTGACGATATTAACGATTACTGCTTCGTTGATGGCACAATCTTCGCAAATCAATCAGACGATTAACGATGAAAAGAAACGTCTCAAAGAGGAAAAACTCTACTACAAAGAAGAGATTTTAAAACAAAATGAGATCATCGGTTATAGCCCTGTCATTCAAGATGTTTTAGAGATTATCGGCAAAGTTGCATGCACCAATTCAACCATTTTGATCAGTGGCGAAACGGGTACCGGTAAAGAGCTTATCGCCAAAGCCATCCATAACTACAGTCTGCGCAAAGAGAAGCCTTATATCAAACTCAACTGTGCCGCTATTCCTGAAAATCTTTTGGAGACAGAGCTTTTTGGGCATGAGCGAGGCGCTTTTACCGATGCGAAAGAGATGCGTAAAGGGCGTTTTGAACTTGCCCATGAGGGAACACTTTTTTTGGACGAAGTGGGAGATTTGAGTTTAAATCTCCAAGCAAAACTCTTACGGGTACTGCAAGAACAAGAGTTTGAAAGACTGGGTGGCACCAAGACCATTAAAGTTGATGTGCGCATTGTGGCTGCAACCAACCGTGATATCAAAGAGATGGTACGGCAAGGAAGTTTTAGGGAAGATCTTTTTTACAGGCTCAATGTCATTCCCATTCACTCCCCTCCTCTACGCGATCGTGGCGATGATATCCTCTTGCTCTCACGCTACTTTTTAGAGCGCTTTTGCAGACGCCATGGTAAAGAGCGCACTTTGATGAGTGATGCGGAGGTACTTCTGAAAGCTTACAACTGGCCGGGAAATATACGAGAACTTGAAAATTGTATGGAGCGTATTGTTTTGCTCGCACCCTCTTTACATGTAAACGCACATGTCCTCACTTCCGTGCTTCCAGCGAAGAGAGATGTGGATGTTAAAGTCTTTGAAACGAAGGCAGATTTGGAGGCGTTAGAGCGCCAAACGATTATTAAAGTGCTGAAAGAGTGTGGTGGTATTAAAATTCATGCGGCCAAAAAACTGGGCATTAGCAATCGCCAAATCGGTTATAAAATCCAAAAATTTGATATTACTGCAGAAGAGTATTTTTAAAAGAGCAGAAGGAAGAACGATGTCACGTTATGAGAGCATGAAAGAACTTTACAACGAATCAAGCTGTAGTCACAATGCTGATACGGAGAAAAAAGTGACCTGTGAACGCCTTGTTCCTGGTGGAATACTCGGTGGATGTTCGTTTGAAGGTGCTCTTCACGCACTTTTACCTTTTAAAAATGCAGCGCATATTATTCATTCACCCAGTACCTGTCCCCATGTAACAGATCTCTCTTTGGATGTTCCATCCTCTATTTTTACCACACAAATGAATGCACATGATCTTATCTTTGGTGGAGAGGAAAAACTCTCATCAAGCATCGCTGATGTCTATGCGCATGTTCAGCCCGAAGTCATTTTTGTCTATCTAACCTGTGTCAGCTCTTTGATTGGCGAAGATGTTGAGCGTATTATTCATACCCATCAAGAAACGCTTGGTATTGCTATCATTCTTATCAATGCTGCAGGCTTTATGGGAGGTGTCCCTTTTGGTGCGCGCATTGCGGGAGTTACACTGATGCAGCAGTTAATGGTGCAAGAAGTGGCTTTTGATAGAGGCAATTACGATATTAATCTCATAGGGTTTAACAGCTCATGCCATGAAATGCGTGCGTATCAAGCGCTACTAGAATCAATTGGTTTTCGTATCCATTGGATCTTTGGTGGTGTTACGGATATTGAATCCACCAAAGTAGCACACCGCGCTAAACTTAATGTTCTTGTGGGGGCTAAACCCATGGTAAGTTTAGCCAGAAAAATGAAAGAAGCGTGGGATATTCCTTGGGTCGAGGTCTCTTTTTACGGTAAACATGCAACATCGGATGCCATTCGCGTCATCGTTGAAACTTTCGCCGATGGTAAATTAACACGTATTTCAGAACAGTACATTGCCTATGAAGAAAAAAAGCTCAATGAAACATTAGAATCGTATCGTCATGCATTAATGGATAAAGTAGCCCTTTTGGATCTTAAAGGAAAGCAATCGTGGCAGTTTATTCCTTTATTAAAAGAACTTGGGATTCGCATTGCGGCTACATCTATTTACCAGTGTACGCAAGATGATTGTGACAAAGTCTTTGAGTTCTTAAACGGGCAAGGCATGGTGGTTCGTGATCCTTATGAAGAGCTTGAAACGATGATTGAAGAAGAGAATGTGGATATTTTATTCTGTGATCGTCACCATTATCATGCAGCTGTTGCAACCAAAACCGCTTTTATGGAGTTCTCTTCTTCGGATCAAGCCTCTTTTGTAGGATACTCAGGGATTCATACCTTTGCTCAAGAATTGATTCAAACGCTGGGTGAATCTTTCTTTGCTACTGTTTTTCAAAAAGCGCCATGGGAATAGTCTTTTTGTAGAAAACATGAGAGAAATACGTTAATTTTTCGCTATAATCTGCACGATATTTTTATAGGGGAAAGTTTCATGCTATCTAAAAGAATCCAAGTTTTATCACCGTCTCTTACTATGGCTATTACATCTTTAGCAAGAGACCTTAAAGCACAAGGTAGAGATGTTCTGAGTTTTTCAGCAGGTGAGCCTGATTTTGATACGCCACAAATTGTAAAAGATGCGGCGATTGCAGCGATTAACGATGGTTTTTCAAAGTACACCGCAGTTGGTGGTACTCCTGAAGTTTTAAAAGCCATTGCCGGAAAACTTAAGCGTGAAAATAATCTTGACTATAAACCTTCAGATATTGTTGTGAATGTCGGTGCAAAACACTCATTGTTTAACATTTTTCAAGCAATTATCGATGAAGGTGATGAAGTCATTATTCCAGCCCCTTATTGGGTAACCTACCCTGAAATTGTAAAATACAGTGGTGGTACACCTGTTTTTATTGAGACCGATGAAACCAGTGGTTTTAAAATTACTGCAGCGCAGCTTAAAGCGGCTATTGGTCCAAAAACAAAAGCGCTTTTACTCAATACCCCTTCTAATCCTACAGGTTCTGTCTATTCCAAAGCCGAACTGACTGCTTTAGCAGACGTGTTAAAAGGAACGAATGTTTTAGTGGTTTCAGATGAAATGTATGAAAAAATTCTCTTTGATGGCTTGGTCTTTACCTCTGTCGCCTCCATCAGCGAAGATATGTACAAACGCACCATTACCGTCAACGGCCTTAGTAAGTCTGTCTCTATGACAGGCTGGCGTTTTGGCTATCTTGCCTGTCCTATTAAAGAGATTACCGATGCAATCGTAGATTTTCAAGGGCAAAGTACTTCTAATATTAACTCTATTACCCAAAAAGCAGCTGTTCCAGCACTTAATGGTTTAGCCGATGGTGATATTGAAATCATGCGTGCCGCATTTGAGCGAAGACGTAATCTTGCCCATGAACTTTTGAACCAGATCGAGGGGCTTTCGGTGTTAAAACCAGAAGGTGCCTTTTATCTTTTCATTAATATTAAAGCGGTGGAGAATGACTCAATGAAGTTTTGTTCAAAATTGCTTGAAGAGACAGGTGTCGCTGTTGTTCCGGGCGTTGGTTTTGGAAGTGAAGGGTATTTTAGACTCTCTTTTGCAACCGATGATGCAACGATTAAAGACGGAATTGAGCGTATTGCCTCTTTTGTTAAAAACTACAAGTAAGCTTGTAAAGGGTACTTTTTTTGAAAGTACCCTCTTTCATTAAGTTAAAACTTCTCAAAAAAATCTTATAGTTTTGCTACAATTTCCACATCATTTTTACATACATAGATAAAGGCTTAACAAGATGAATAAATATGTCATCACACTTGCAAAAACCTGTTTAGGCTGTAAAAAGCCATCGTGTCGTACAGGATGTCCTGTTGGCACTCCCATTCCAGAAATGATTCGACTTTTTTTAGCAGGAGAGATTAAACAAGCAGGGAAATTACTGTTTGATAACAATCCTCTTTCTGTCATCTGTTCCATGGTCTGTCCACACGAAAAGCATTGTGAGGGACATTGTATTCTCAATAAAAAAGGAACGGCTGTCAGTGTTGGAAGTATTGAAAATTATATTTCCGATCTTTACATGAACGATCTTCAGTTTGAAAAACCATTTAAAAATGGTAAAAAAATTGCGATTATTGGAAGTGGCCCTGCGGGTATCTCTTTAGCGGTTATTTTAGGGGCAAAAGGGTATGAGATTACCATGTACGACGCCCATGACAAAATTGGTGGTGTCCTTCGGTATGGTATTCCTGATTTTAGACTCAATAAAGATATCTTAGATACGATTGAAAACAAATTACGCCAGTTGGATGTCACGATTCGTCCTAATATTACCATTGGTAAGAACATTACAATTTCTGAACTTTTCCGTGATGATTTTAAAGCGGTTTTTATAGGTACCGGTGTGTGGTCTCCTAAAAAACTGGGTATAAAAGGCGAGAGTTTGGGTCATGTGCATTTTGCGATTGACTATCTCACGAATCCTTCTGTGTATCACTTAGGTCATACGGTTGTTGTTTTAGGTGCTGGTAATGTTGCAATGGATGTGGCACGAACAGCCGTACGCCATGGGGCACGTGATGTGATTATTATGTACCGCAAAGGAATGGAAGATATTCCTGCATCGCATCATGAGGTTGAATGTGCCAAAATTGATGGTGTTAAATTTGAACTTTACAAACAGCCTATTGAAATTACTGAAAAAGGTGTTATTTACAGTAGCACGGATGAAAGTGGTGAAGAAGGACTTTTAGAAGCCAGTTCTGTTTTGGTTGCGATTAGCCAAAATCCAAAAGATAATATTGTTCAAACGGCACGTCAAATTGAAGTGGATGGAAAAGGTTTAGTCATTACAGATGAGAGTGGTCGAACAACAATGGAAGGTGTTTTTGCTTCAGGGGATGTTGTAACGGGTGCTCGAACAGTGGTAGAAGCCGTAGCTTTTTCAAAACGCGCTGCGGTTGCTATTGAAGAGTATATCGATACACTGTAACTCAAAAAAGTGTTTTACATGTAAAGTGTTTTACATGTAAAACAACTCACAATTATTTGTTTGACTCTGTTCCAAAATGTGCTTTCGCTTCTTGCAATGCACGAATAAGCTCATCAAGATTTTCGTAAGGAATGTGTGCTTTCCAATCAGGCTCTTCCCCATTTTTTTTCAATGCAATACCAATACTAACTACTGGAAATGATCCATTTCCGTAGGGTTCTTCCAAATGTGAGATAGAAATAATTCCGTTTTTTGTTCCTGCTAATGGAAATTTTGTCAATACAGTGTTTTTTCCGCCCATGGCTTGATCCTTTTAATTCTTTTTAAAAAATTTAGCTATTTTTGCTTGCGTTTTAAGCCACTCACTGTGTAAAGTCAGTGGAAATCCGCTATACGTTTTACCGCCCTCAATCGATTTTGAAACGCCGCCACGTGCAGCAATCGTTGCAAAATCACCAATTTCCAAATGTCCAGCTGTTGCACTTTGTCCACCCATCACGACATTACGTCCCAATTTTGATGAACCCGCCAATCCCGATTGTGCAACAATAATACAATATTGTCCTAATTCACAATTGTGACCAATTTGGACAAGATTATCTATTTTTGTTCCTTTTCGAATGATCGTTGATCCAAAAACAGCTTTATCTATCGTTGTATTCGCCCCTACTTCTACATTCTCTTCAAGAATGACATTCCCCGTGTGATAGATCTTAATATGCTCACCCAATTTTGTATGAGCATAACCAAAACCGTCACTTCCGATCACCGTTCCTGCTTGAATGATGCAGCCATCGCCAATCACGCACTCATCATAAATAACGACATTAGGGTAAATGATGACATTCTTTCCAATGGTGACATTGGCACCAATGGTGACATTGGGCATAATGTATACGCCCTCTTCCACAACGCTACCACTACCAATAACCACGTGTGCACCAATACTGCTTTTGTCTGAAATAGTCGCTGAAGATGTTGTGTCAAACGGTTTTTTAGCAAAAAATGCACTCGCATAGGCCATACTCAAATAAGGATTGTCGCTGATAAGCGCTTGAGAGCTTGAAGGGAGGTGTTCTAAAAAAGCAGAAGGGAGAATAACAACCCCTGCTTTGGTATTTTGCAAATCACCTAAAAGTTTAGGATTGATAAAAAAAGCGATTTGAGACGAAGTCGCCTCCTTGAGTGTTGCAAAGGAGGTAACTTCGTGATCAAGTCCAGAAAATTCAAGCGAAATGGCTTGGGCTAGAAGGCTGAGTTTCATCTAAATATCCATCGCGACTGAGCCGCTTCGAACGATATCTGTTGGATTGTATTTTTTCACCGCTTTTAGAAAATTATCAATACGATCATAATCATCAGCAACCATCACAACGATAAAATCTTCGCCGCTACTGGCAATCGTTCCATTGTACGCTTTTAGCATGGCATCAAGGCCGTTAAAGTCTTCAGCCAACGGAATTTTAACGAGTGCCATCTCTTTCTCAACAAACTGACCCGATTCAATGACTTTATAGGTCGGAATCAGCTTGTGCAGCTGTTTAACAATCTGCTCCAAAACAGGTGCACTCCCTGAGGTGACAATGGTCAACCGCGATAGATTCGTTTTAGGGATAGGAGCAACGGTGAGCGAGTCAATATTGTAACCACGTCCTGCAAAAAGACCTGATATACGCGATAAAACGCCATCTTCATTTAAAACGATAACCGATAAAACTCTTCTTGTATAGTGTTCCATCGCTTACTCCTTATACTCAAGCATCATATTGTAAAGTGTTCCACCTGCTGGAACCATGGGTAAAACATTCTCAAAACGATCGACTTGAACGTCAATCATACAGACGGTATTGCTTTCAACGGCCTCTTTGAGCGCTTTATCAAATTCATCTTTCGTTGTAACCCGAAAGCCTCGTCCACCAAAACTCTCAACCAACTTGACAAAGTCAGGCTGTACTGAAAGGTCGGTTGAAGAGTAGCGTTTATTATAAAAGAACGTTTGCCATTGGCGAACCATTCCCAAAAATTGGTTATTTAAGATGATGTTAACGACCGCAATTTTATTTTCAACGGCTGTCATCAACTCTTGAATATTCATCAATATGGAACCATCCCCCGTAAAGTTAATAACGGTTTTGGAAGGTACGGCAACTTTTGCACCAATCGCGGCTGGGAGACCATAACCCATTGTTCCAAGTCCACCACTGCTGAGCCATTGACGAGGGTATGAAAAGGGATAAAACTGTGCTGCCCACATTTGGTGTTGTCCAACATCGGTACAAATAATCGCTTTATCACCCAATGTCTCGCCTACACGTTCAATCGCCCATTGGGGTTTAATGACTTCATTCGAATCTTCATATTTAAGAGGATGAATCTCATTGTAACGTTTGAGCAGATCGCGCCAAGGTTTATATTTATCCGCATCAATTTGCTCTTTTGCCAATGGCATCATCGCTTCAACAACGTTTTTAAGATCGCCTACAATGGGGTAATCAATCGGCACAATTTTACCAATACTACTAGGGTCAATATCGACATGAATGATTTTGGCATGTTTTGCAAATTCACTGAGTTTTCCTGTAACACGATCATCAAATCGTGGGCCAAAAGCAATCATGAGGTCGGCTTCGCTCATTGCCATGTTGGCACTGTAACAGCCATGCATTCCAAGCATTCCAAGAAGGAGTGGGTTTTCATCGCCCATAACGCCCCGTGCCATTAAGGTTTCAACGGCAGGAATTCCACAGAGCTTTGCAAAGGCTCTCACCTCTTCGCTGGCATTGGAGTTAATCGCACCGCCACCGATGTAAAGTACTGGACGTTTGGACGCTTGGATCGCTTCAATCGCTTTTTTAATCTGACGAGGGTTCCCTTTATAGGTTGGCTTATAGGTTTGCATCTTAATTTCACTCGGATACGCAAAGTGACCCATTTGTGCCGTAACGTCTTTGGGAATATCGACATGAACGGGGCCTGGGCGTCCGCTTCGTGCAATATAAAATGCCTCTTTCAAAATACGTGGTAAATCTTTAACATCTTTAACCAAGTAGTTGTGCTTAACACAGGGACGACTAATGCCTACGGCATCGATCTCTTGAAACGCATCGGTTCCAATCATACTAATCGGTACTTGACCGCTAATGACCACCATTGGAATTGAATCCATATACGCGGTTGCAAGTCCAGTAACCGCATTGGTAAAACCAGGACCACTGGTAACAAAAGCAACCCCTACTTCTCCACTGGCTCTGGCATAACCATCCGCTGCGTGAAGCGCTGCTTGTTCGTGACGTGTTAAAATATGTTTAAAATAGTTTTGTTTGTAAACTTCATCGTAAACATTCATGATAGCACCACCAGGATAGCCAAAGACGACGCTGACATTCTCCTTACGTAGTGCTTCTATGACCATCTGGGAACCGCTTAACTCCATGACCTCTCCTTTACATAATGTATATTTTTATAAACAGTGTGACACACTTACATTGCATTGGGCGCTAAAAATTATTTTACAAAGTATCTGTTATGAAAGAGAAAGCTCTGTAAAAAAAGTGGGTTATTATAGCAAAGAAAGATTAAAAAGGGTTCATTTTTGAGGCGTATTTTAGGATATTTCTAAATTGTAACACTGCTCTAGAACAACCCCTTCTCTAAGTCCATCATCGACGACAATACATTTGTCAAAGCCAAGTTTATGCATCATTGCTTTGACAATTAAAATACCCACAACCACTAAATCCCTACGGTTGGTACCTGTAAAGCGTTCGGCTTCATCTTCATCCATGTCAGATAAACGCGTATAGGCTTCTTCAAAATCGTTTACATGTAAAACTTTTCCATTCACTTTACGCGCATCATAATGTGCATAATCGAGTCCTTCTAAAAAAGCAGCAACCGTGGTAGGTGTTCCAGCAGTTGTTACTAATTGTAAAAAAGTAGATGGAATTTCAGGTTGCATTTGGGTAAAAGTATGAATGGACTCCACAATACGTGCAACATGAGCTTCTCGTTCACTCGTATAGCGCTCAGCTGTGTTAATGATACCAAAAGGAAAACTTTGTGAATGCTTGATGCCATTAAGACAGAAGGTAAGTTCTGTAGACCCTCCTCCTAGATCAAATAAGACATAGGTTTTATGATCAAAGTGTTCGCGTTTAAGGGCATGTTCTATCGCAAGCGAGGTTAAATAAGCCTCTTTATCCCCTGAAATGATTTCAAAATGAAGTCCAAACGTTGCTTTGATCTCTTCTAAAATCTCTTGAGCATTGGATGCCACGCGCATTGCTTCTGTTGTGACACAAAAGCATTTTTCATCTTTAAAATCAAAAAGCTCAGAAGCCTCATGCAGTGCATTCAAAATAGCGTGTTTGGACGTTTCACTAATCCTGCCCGTTACATGTAAATCTTTTGCCGTTCGTACAATGCGTTCAAACGCTTTGATACGGGTTTTGTTTTTGCACCCTATTTCGACAATGCGCAGTGTATTTGAGCCTAAATCACAACCAATCATGAATACTCTATTTCCTTTTGAAAAGCTTCGCAAATGCATTAAAAACGAGGCGAATCATACCTAAAAACAGATAAACAATAGTGGTGTAAAGAAGTGGATGATACGGCATTTCATGTGTCGCAAGTCGGTGTAGATGTTCCAATGGATGAATCAGCCATTGATCCATGTGTATCAGGAGTGCTAAAACCAAAAAAAGGATAAGAAAAACGCCAACTTCTTTTTTGAACATATTTCCTGCTTACAATTAAAGTGAATGGATGATTTTAGGAAAAAGAAACTTAATGTTAGTTTGAATAAGATTACATTATGAGGACAATTTTATAATATTATAAACAACTAAAATAATTAAGTATAATTTTTTTTACCAAGGAAAGCCTCAGATTTTTGGAAGTAGAATGGGGAAATATACACAAAAAGGATGGGCAAACAATGAAATCAGACAAAATCATTGAGGAGATACTCTTTGAGATTGAGAAGCATGAAGGTGGAATGTCACGCCGAAATGCGATGAAATTTTTGGCAGCATCGCCAATTGCTGCAAGCGTTTTGGCCGGTGCTGCCCCCGCAACTGAGGCAGAGGCTTCAACGTCAAATGCAACGGGTAAAATTGTCATTGTGGGAGGTGGTCTCGCGGGTGTTGCAACCGCTGCAAAACTAACACATAGGCTTGCAAACCCCAATATTACGCTTATTGAACCAAATCCAAAATCAGTTTCGTATCAACCTGGGCAAACATTGATCGCTGCTGGTGTATGGCAAAAAAGTGATATAGAGTATGAAACAGCGAATTTTATACCCAAAGGCGTGAAATGGATCAAAGATTCTGTTGTCAGTTTTGATCCACAAAACAATACTGTTACGACGTCCGATGACACCAAAATCAGTTACGATTATTTGGTGGTTGCAACGGGGTTAATGCTCAATTTTGGGGCTATTAAAGGGCTTAAAGGTGAGATTACCTCTTCTGGTACGAATGATCTTGTCCGTATAAAAGTGGGTAAAGAGGGTGTTTATTCGGTCTACTTTGCCGATGGTGCTGTGGATACTAAAAAAGGTATCGAAGAGCTCATTGCCAAAGCCAAAGCACACACAGGATCTGAAAAACTTCAAGCGATTTTTACCGATCCCGATACAGCGATCAAATGTGGCGGAGCCCCTAAAAAAATTATGTACATTACGCATGATTTACTCAAAAAAGCAGGTGTAAGAGATAAAATAGAATTAACCTTTTGTCCGAGTGGCGATAAAATGTTTGGCGTACCTGAATACAATGCAGCCATTTTGGAACAGTTTAAAGCACGGGATTTTAAATGGGAGTTTAAAACCAATTTAGTGGCGATTGATACCGAGAAAAAAATCGCAACCTTTGAGAAAAAATGGCTTGAAAAAGGTGAATATGATGAAGATCTCAAAGAGTACACCATGGTCTCAATGAGCAAAATGGTCGAAAAAAATTATGATTTTATTCATATCACACCACCTCAAAAAGCTCCGGATGTGGTTGGCAAATCGCCTATTGGGTCGAGTAAAGGCTGGGTTCCTGTTGTTAAGGAGACATTGCAACATGTTACCTATAAAAATGTCTTTGCATTGGGTGATGTTGCGGCGGTGCCTATGGGTAAAACAGGAGGGAGTGCTCGCAAACAGTACACAGTCGTTGCGGAAAATTTGATTGCAATTATGGAAAAGCAAGAGAAACTTCCTGCTGCGTATGATGGTTACACGGTGTGTCCTTTGATTACCAGTATTGGTACCGTGGCACTGCTTGAATTTAACTGGACCGCAAAACCTGCCCCTTCCTTTCCCCTTGATCCTACACAAGAGCGCTGGATTTGGTGGTTACTTAAAGTCTATGCTCTTAAACCTATGACCATTTACGGCATGCTCTCTGGTAGAGCTTAATTTTAGTGATGCTACATAAAAAGGAAAAATGCATGAAAAAAATAGATGTAACACTATGCTTTGCGATTGTCTTGGTTTTGTTAAGCGGATGCGGAGATAAACCAAAATCAGATGCTGTTAAATACAAATACAGCACAGAACAAGTTTATAAAGAGACCTGTTTACACTGCCATGGTCCAAAAGGTGAAGGTGTGGCTGAGAAAAAAGCGCCAGCACTGACTAAACAGAGTGTTCAAGAGCTTGAGATGTCCCTTTTTGATATTAAAAATGGTGGTCTAGGGCAATCCACTGCAAGCGAGCATGACGTCATGGAACATAACATGAAAAAACTGGCAGAAAAAGGGTATGACTACGACATCAAAATGATGGCGAATTATATTCATACAACCTTTGGCACAAAATAAAATTTGCATACGATGTTTTTGGTGCTCAAACACACCAAAAGCATCTGAAAGTTAGGTATGAACCAAAGGTCTCATAAAGTCTTTGTCTGGCCGCTTTGCACACGTCTCATTCACTGGATTATTGCCTGCTCTTTTTTGCTCTCTTTTATCACGTCCTTTCACCCTGCTCTTTTTAGATGGCACCTTGCAGTCGGAGTTCTTTTTGGAATGATGTTACTTTTTCGCCTTATGTGGGGATTTGTTGGCCCTAATTACGCAACGTTTAAAACGTTCACATTAAGCCTAAAAGAGCTTCAAAGCTATTTCGCTCAAAAAATCTACAATAGGTGGCGTCAAATTCATGCGGGACACAATGCCGCTTCCAGTTGGTTTACCCTCATTGTTTTGTTTCTTGGCGGTTGGATTGTTCTAAGCGGACTCTTCCTTCAAGGTATTCAAGAAGGAAGTGGCGTTTTCAAAGAGCTTAATGAACACTATTTTCGGTTTTCATTCGCACTCTTAACCTTTCATAAACTCTTTTCGTATACGCTCCTTGTATGGGCAATGATTCATATCATAGGCGTATTCATTGAGCAGTTTTACCATCAAACAGATATGTTTTTTGCGATGATGACGGGTTATAAAAAAGCAGAAGGGAATGATGCCACTATTTCGATAATGCAACATCTTTTTGCCTATGGAATGATCGGTGTATCAATAGTGTTGGTGTATTGTGTCGCCTTGGATGATGCGATGTTTTTGACACAGAGTAGATTTGAAAAGCACGATTTTAAACTGGAAAACCCTGCTTTTTTTGAACAATGTGGAAAATGTCATAAAACGTACCCTCCTTTTATGTTACCTTCTGACTCATGGGCGCGCCTTATGGATGGGTTGGATAATCATTTTGGAGAGCATATTACGGAGCAAAACATAACAACGCATGAGCAAATCCGTATCAAATCGTATCTTTTAAGCCACAGCGCAGAGCATTCGACCCATAAAGTTGCCTTTAAAACGCTAAACTCTTTGGGAAGTATGCGCCCTATTTCGATGCGTAAAGTTCCTTATTGGAGAGAAACGCATCAAAACATGGATAAAGATGCCTTTAACACTTTACATGTAAAAAATGCTGCGAACTGTTTTGCCTGTCACCCTGATTTTGAGTATGGTATTTTAGATATGACGCGTGTTCGTATCCCCAAGGTACCATTGAAACTTTTTTGAAATCATATTTTGGCTATAATAATCCCTAAAAAACGAAGGATACAATGATGCTTCTAGGCGTAAATATCGATCATATTGCAGTGCTTCGAGAAGCACGAAAGATTAATGATCCTGATCCTCTGGATGCTGTCTCTTTAGTCAAACGTGCAGGTGCGAATCAAATCACAATTCATTTAAGAGAAGATCGCCGTCATATTAACGATGAAGATGCTCAAAAGATCATTGAAACTTCACAGCTTCCTATTAATTTAGAGTGTTCCATTACCCCAGAAATTATTGAAAAAGTGATAGAACTTCGCCCCCATCGTGCGACTTTGGTGCCTGAAAAGCGCGAAGAAGTGACGACGGAGGGTGGTCTTGATGTGGTTAAGAACAAAGAGATCATTAAAGAGATTGCACAAAGACTTAAAAAAGAGCAGATTGAGCTTTCACTTTTTATTGATCCTAACAGTGCGATGATTGATGCTGCAAAAGAGATCAAAGCCGAGTGGATTGAGCTTCACACAGGAGCCTATGCCAATATTTATGCGATGCTCTACTCCAATCTTTCACGCTCTCGCCACAGCATTAAAGAACTTGAATTAGACCGTGAATCTTTACATGTAAAACTTCTTGCCGCGTTCCATGAGCTTGAAGCGGCATCAAAACGAGCAGACCAATTAGGGCTCAAAGTGGCGGCAGGCCATGGACTGAACTATCAAAATGTCACGAAAATTTTAGAGATTAAAGAGATTAGCGAACTCAATATTGGTCAAAGTATTATTGCACGTTCCATCTTTGTGGGTTTTGATCAGGCAGTCAAAGAGATGTTAGGATTGATACGATGAAAAAAATAGCCATTAGTATTGGTGATTTAAACGGTATTGGCTTAGAAATAGCCTTGCGGGCACACAACGAGGTCAAAAAACATTGCTATCCTATTTACTGCATCAATGAAAATATGTTGGGTTGGGGAGCTGCTCTTTTAGGGCTTGATGTTCCCAGTGACTTTGAAATACGCGACTGCGGCAAAGTTTTTGAGATCGAAGCGGGTGTGTGCAGTGCTGAAGCGGGTGAGAGCTCCTATGATTCGTTTATTACCGCGGTGGCACTCGCTAAAAGTAATGAAGTCAGTGGCATCGTAACCCTTCCGATCAATAAAGAGTCATGGGCAATGGCAGGACTTGAGTACAAAGGACATACGGATGCGCTCAGTGACCTTTTGGGTTGCGAAGCGATTATGATGCTCGGTTGTGAGGAGATGTTTACCATTCTTTACACGCATCACATTCCACTGCGTGATGTTCCCCATGAGATCAAAGCCAAAAAACTCAAACCTTTTTTACTCAAAGTGTATGAGGAGATTGGTGCTGAGCGTATCGCTGTTTTAGGACTCAATCCTCATGCGGGAGATCATGGCGTGATTGGTGATGAAGATGAAGAGATTGAAAAGGCGATTGTTAAAGCCAATCACTTTTTAGAGCGTGAAGTGTTTGTGGGACCCCTTGTTCCCGATATTGCTTTTTCAAAACATAATCGTGAGAATTTTACCTACTATGTTTGCATGTATCATGACCAAGGGTTGATTCCTTTAAAAACGCTCTATTTTGATGAGAGTATCAACGTTAGCCTCAATGCTGGCATTGTGAGAACATCTGTTGATCATGGAACAGCGTTTGACATAGCCTATAAAGATGGCAATCCTTCGTGTTTAAGCTATATCAACGCAATCAAAGAAGCCGTTGTTCTTTCCACAGGAAAAGAGCCTCTTTTAACGTTTTAAGAGCGTTTTTTAGCACCAAGATCGTCGAGGCAAACCCAGTAGTTTTGAAAGAACTCTCTAATGTGAATGAGGGTGGTCACCATGATCGTGGTGGTGATGGCTCTCATTTTTAAGATTCATCGAACAGGTAAGTCCTGTGGGTGTGATCTCATAAATCTTCTCAACCACCAACTCAATAAACTCTTTATGATGTGAGACAATAATAATACTCTTATCAATGCGCCCTAAAATATCAATCAAACGCAGTTGCATCGCTTGATCCAGCCCATTGGTGGGTTCATCCAAAAGCATCAATTTGGGCTCCATAATCAAAACGCCTGCTAATGCTACGAGCTTTTTTTCACCACCGGAGAGATGGTAAACGATTTTTTTCGCTAAGTGTTCAATACCCAAGTCTTGCAGCATCATCGCTGTTTTGAGTTTGGCCTCCTCTTTTGAAACCCCACTTGCCAAAAGACTAAAGGCAACATCGTCTTCCACCACTGGCGCTAAAAACTGATTGTCTGAGTCTTGAAAAAGATAACCTATGAGATGACGCATACCCTTAAAATCTTCCAAAGAGTTCATCGGTTGATGAAAGAGTTCCAATGAGCCTACTTCGAGACTTCTAAGTCCCGCAATAATCTCTAAAAGCGTTGTTTTACCACATCCATTCGGACCAATAATGGCAATTTTTTCTTTATGCGACACATCCAGCGTAACATGCTCATATAAGCATACACCATCACGTGACGTGGAGAGATTTTTAATATTAACGGAACAGCTCATAGAAGGGCTCCTTGTTGCCATAATAGCGATAAAATGGTGATAAATATAAGTGAAATATCGAAGATACTCAAGGCTTGATACGCTTCTAGGGTGTAGACTTCACCACAAAAACCACGCAGTCGCATCGCTTTTTGAAGCCAAAAGGAACGCTCAAGTGCTTTAATCAATAAAATGCCCACAAATCCTGCCATTGTTTTGTACGTTAACAGATTGGTTTTGGGCGTAAAACCTCTTACATGTAACGTATTTTTAAACAGAGTAAACTCACGTTTAATAAGAAAAATAGACTTTGCGGTGAAAAAGAAGATAGAGGTGAGTTTATGAGGCAAATGCAAACGGTGCATTGCAATGGCGATCGCAAATTCATCTTTTCCTTGAAAGATCATCAAAATAAAGAGCAAAATGAAATTGGATCGTAGAAACACAAGCAGTGCAAGATCGTACTCTTTTTGCCAAAGCATGCTTACAACAACAATCGCAATCAGTGTATTGAGAAAAAAAAGTCGTTTGAAAATAGTCCAAAGAGACTTTTTTTGAAGCCAGCCCAGCATGAAAAGTGGCAAAAGCATCGGGGCATAAAGGTGATGGTGTAACGCCACACTGCTACTGTAGACAAGTGCTAAAAGAAGCGCTGTAGTCGGTGCTATGCGTGGCGAGGTTTGCGTTTGATCCAATACAGTACTCCAAAGAAAAAGAGAATTATAACCAATCCTAAAAGCATTTTATCCAAAGGCATGTCGGATGGTAAGGTTTTTGCCTCTTCTTTGGTATGACTTTGCGCAACATAGTGGGTTTGTGCTTGATGCCCCATGCCTGCTTCAACAAGAATGGTAAAGGTTGCAGCGGGCAGTTTTGTGGAAGCTTTCCCCTCATCATCGGTATTGAACACTAAAAGTTCGGTTTGATTTTCATCCAAAAGCTTGATAATACACTGTTTACACGGAGAGGATTGGGTGAAATAACTCTGAACGTAGAGCTTCCCCTCCTCATCGTAAGCAAAAAGATTGACTTTATGTGCCCAGAGACTACTGAGCAGAAGAAGACTAAGCACACTTATGCGAAGCATAGCACTCCTTTTTTACATGTAAAAGATGGGGAGAGACTTTTTCGATGAAACGAAGCGCAAAAAGCGTTATAAATCCTTCAATAAACATAATGGGTAAATGTGCCATAAGTGCTAATTTTGCAGCGTCCACAAACACGTCACCATTGAGTGCGAGGGTAAGTGAAAGTAAAAAAGCCGAAAGGGCTAAGGGAATAAATCCTACCAAAAACCAGAGCAGATCTTTTTGCCAACGTTTCGTTGAAGGAAGCATAAAAAGCCAGTAACCAATGAGCGTTGGGGTCGCAAGATTAAAGAGATTAATACCCAGTGTTGTAAGCCCTCCAAAGCCAAAAAGAACGCCTTGGAGTAAAAGGGCAACAAAGATAGCAATGAATGCTCTTATCCCAAGCATAGCGCCTACAATGCCCCCTAAAACAAGATGCACCGATGTCGGACCAATGGGAACATGAATAAAGGATGCTAAAAAGAAAAGTGCCGAGAGCACCGCCGTTTTTGGAATCTCATCATCTTTGAGTGTTTTAAATGCATACAAAGTAAAAGCAGCCGAAACGACTGCTCCACCGATTAAAATTTCAGGTCTGAGTAATCCTTCACTAAGATGCATCTTATTTCATTGCCTCCGTTTTGAGCCAGAGTACAGCACCTAACTCTACAGGGTAACTTTTACCATCTTTTTTGATTTTTTCATCATCCTCTATTAACGCGGCAAATCCCCACCAACCCTCTTGGGGAAGTGCGACGTAAAACACGCCATTTTTATCGGCTTTGTAGACTTGTGTAACGTACATTTCATTGGGAGCTTTGAGCCCTTTTATGTTGTAAAACTCGACTTCCACTTCCGCATTAGGAACCGGTTTACCTTTATAAAGCACTTGTCCACTAAAAAGATTGCCGACATAGAGTGAATACGGACGAGAGAGAGGAATAATCTCTGCTTTAAGACCAATAGGTTTGTCCCAACCCTCTCCAGAACCAAAGGCATCGACAATCGTTTTGGTTTGATGACGGATAAATTTATCCTCAGAGGCTTCAAAATAAGGCACAGGATCAACATAGAATTGATACACACCAGGGGCTTTGATGGTGTATTCGCTCTTCCATGACGTAATGGCGCCCTTTTTTACTTCTTGAAATGAAGGCAGAAGGGAAGTTTTTTTACCTTCAGTAAAGACGCCAGCCTCTTTGGGTTTTTCCATATTCATGCTGTTTTGTTCAAATGGATGGGTAAATTCATACTGAACAGCCACTTTTGGGCTACTGCCTTGCTCGATAACCGATCGGTCTGTCATCACCGTTTGAAAATGAGCCAACAAAGTTGATGCACAAACAATCGAAGCCAATAATACTTTCATACGAATACTCCTCATAAATAATACTGTAATATATTTGGTATTATTGTGACACGATGAAGGTAAAGAAAGACTTAAAAGAGAAGATGTTTAATGCGTAGAAAGTTTTACATGTAAAGTTTCAAGTGCTTCCAATGTTATTGTTTCATGCGCATTATCAAGGGTTAAATCAATGTGACGCGGTTTTTTATACACTAAATCATAATAGGCAACCAAAAGAATTTGTGCAACTTTGGCTAGATCATTTGATGCATACGCACATATGACCTCTTCTTTAATGGTTTTTTTAATGTAAGGGGCAATGATGTGCATCGCGTTATTAAAAAAAGTCGGCGTGATGATGGTGTAATCTTTTAATATTCTCTGCACACGTTCACTCAGTGGAGCGGTAATCTCTACACGGTAACCTTGCATCATTCGTTCGTGTAAAAGAGCGGGAATGGTGCATTTACCCATACGTTTGCTCTCTGCTTCAATGAAAATATAGGCATTGGGGTCGATTTTACATAAAATTTCGCATAAACTATTTTCAAAGGCTTTTTGACTGGGTTGTGCCCCTTTGATACTGCCAAAACTAGAACCAAGGTGATTTGCAAGTGCTTCAAGATCAATGGAAGGGTTAAGCAATTGTAAGAGTTCACTTTTGCCACAGCCGGTATTACCGCCAAGGAGAATAAAACGATGATGGGGTAAGTTTTCAAGATAGGTGAGCACATGCATACGGTAACTTTTATAGCCACCTTTGAGTCGGTAAACTTGGTACCCAATGTGCGAGAGAATAATGGCAATAGAGCTTGACCTTAGCCCTCCTCGTGCACAGTAAATGCCGATTTTCGAACCTATTTTATAAGATTTTGCGATTTCTTCAAGATGGTGTGCTACATTGAAACAGATGTAACGAGCGCCGAGTATTTTGGCATCATTGCGGGAAATTTGCTTGTAGAGTGTACCTACTTCTTGATGCTCGGCATCACTGAGGGCATAAAAATTTTGAGCATGAGCGATGTGTGATTCAAAAAACTCTTTGGGGCTACGAGCATCAATTAAAAGATCAAACGTTGATTTTTGGGCACTAAAGGCGTCAATCTCAAGTTCAATTAGCATACCAGATACTCAGGTACAAGTCCTTTAAGGTGTGCGTAAATTTTTTCAAAATCGGTTCCATAGACTCTCGTGTCAGCAATCGTGGTTATAAAATTGGTATCGCCAAGCCATCTTGGAATCACATGGTAGTGGATATGCTCCGCAATGCCAGCGCCTCCACTTTTGCCAAGGTTCATGCCTAGATTCACTCCTTGTGCACCAATGCCCTCTTTAAGCATCCTCACACAGCGTTGCACGATGAATGAGATATGTAGCCATACTTCGGGTTCAAGTGCTTCAATTGCATCGGTATGATGATGGGGAATGACCATAAAATGCCCTGGAGAATACGGGTAGCGGTTCATAACGATAAAGCAGAGTTCATCGCGGTATAAAACATGATGTTGCTCATCAAGCTCTGGGTGTTCACTAATATTGCAAAACACACACCCTTCTGGCTTGGCACTAAAATAAGCATCTCGCCAAGGAGCGTACATATAATCCATTAATCGACCTTTTTAATCGCTTCAAGTGAGGTTTGAATATCAGGCTCACGCATAAAATACTCGCCAATTAAAAAGGCATCTGCACCAATTTTGCTTAAATGCTTAATGGTCTCTTTATCATTCAGCCCACTCTCGGCTACAATGATTTTTCCTTGAGGAATGAGAGGCATTAGCTTTTCCGTTAAACTCATATCCATCTCAAAAGTCTCTAAGTTTCGGTGATTGATACCAATGATATTGGCACCCGCAAAAATGGCTTTGACAAGGTCTTCTTTGTCATGAATTTCGACTAAAACTTCAAGCCCAAGTCGTAATGCATACTCTAAAAGGTGTTTGAGCTCTGCTTTAGAAAGTGCTTTTGCGATCAATAAAATAAAATCAGCCCCATACACAAGGGCTTCTAAGATTTGATACTCATCTACAATAAAATCTTTACGCAAAAGTGGAGTAGGAACATAACGGCGAATTTGAGTCAAATACTCTAAATTTCCTTGAAAATAGTGAGGCTCTGTGAGGACAGAGATAGCATCGGCTCCTCCTAATGAATAGGCTTGCGCAATAGTAAGCGGGTCAAAATCGGCTTTAATAACACCTTTACTGGGGCTTGCTTTTTTGACTTCCGCAATAATGCGGTAAGGATTTTGGGGCGTTGCTTTGAGATAAGGTTTAACGTCGCGTGGCATAAATGGATTGAACGCAAGGCTTCTGCCTAACCAGTCAATGGTATACTCTTTTTTCTTCTTTTCTAAATCCTCACGTGTGCGTTTAATTATTTCGTCTAAGATCATTGTTGTTTCTCTTTTAAACATTTTTTAATAGCATCAATGTGTGCAATAACCTCTTCTTCCATCGCATTCTCACCAAAATACTTGATGATGTTGTATGCGGCATCGCATTGACCTTGTTTATACAATCCCCATGCCAATGAATCGAGATAATAAGGAGAGTTTGGCTCCAAGCGTAATGCCTCTTGTACCAACGAGATACCTTTGGTAATATCAATATCATGATCAATCAATAAATAACCATAATAGTTGAGATAGACAGAATCTTTCAGTAAGCTCGTCACTTCATTAAATTTACGCATAATGGATTGTAAAACTTCTGCTGTGAGCTTTGTTTTATTGAGCTCGTATTCGTAAATGGCCATTTTGCCTAAATAATCGAGGTTTTTACTCTCGTTATAGAGCTTTTCGGCCAAAGCATAGGCTTCTGCAAATTTTTTCTGTGTCGCATAGATTTGAAGTAAAATATCTTGGTTAAAGCCTGTTTTTTCTAAAAACGAGGTAGCCCCTTTGACATCTTTAACGTACATCATCAATTCAACAATTTTTTTGGCTATTTCATCACTTTGTTGCTCTTTATAGAGTTTTTTATAGGTGGCAATTAAGCCTTGCACATTGCGATCTCGTCCATAAATTTCGACCAGTTTAAAACAAACATGCTCGCCACACCCTTCCATACTGGCATAGGTTTCAAGATAGGCCACTGCATCATCTTTACGATCTAAAAAGCGGTAGAGAAGTTCAACAATATTGAGCAAAAGATCTTCATTCTGCTCTTGTTTATAGGCACTTTCAAAATATTTAAGCGCAAAATCATACTGTTTCATTTGTAAATAGAGATTTCCAGCGATGCTTAGATGTTGTACACTTTTGTCAAATTCAATCAGTTTGAGTATCTCTTTTTCAGCTTCTTCATAACGTCTCTCTTTAACCAATTGACCTACTAAAAGGCGATTAAAGTTTTTTTCTTCAGGGTATTTTTTAATCCCTTGCATAATGAGATTTTTAGCATCTTCATCCCCCAAAATAAATGCAAGCCCTGCATCCTCGGTGAGGTAAATTTTCTTTTGACTCTGTTCATAAAGAGAGTGGTATATTTTGCGGGCATTGACGTAATCGCCATTTTGTTGGTAATCCAATGCTTGTAAGATAAGATTGTCTTCTTCTTCAAAAACTTTTTTGGTGCTCTCATTTGTAACAACAACTTCTTTGGTGCTACATCCAACCAATAAAAAAACAACTAGGATAAACGAATAATACCGGGACATTCTGTAACTACCTCATTCATGTTTTTTTTAAAATATTCCCAAAATGGGAACGTACGGCACTGGGAAGGACGTACTTCGTAGATACGACACATCTTTTTTTCCATATCGAAAAAGACGCAACCATAGCCGCCTTCGTACGCGATCTCTTTAATCGTGAAACGATAGCGAATTTTTAGTAAATAGTTATTGATAAATTCCTCTTTGGATAAAGAAAGTTTGAGCGCTATGGCACTTATCTCTTCTTGGGTGACCCAAATGTATCCACTTTCTCCAATGCAGCATCTTCCCGAGCAACTTTGACAGGCTTTTGGATCGAAAGCGTAAGGATAGCCTTCACATCTCATCAAGCTGTCCATTCAAGACTCTTTGTAGCAGATCGCTCAAAAATAGCGTGAACACGTTCACTGATCCGTTCGCCTTTATAGATAATGAGGGGCGCATGGATTTTACAGAGTGTTTTTGAGTTTTTTCGAGCACGAATCATGACCAATGAAGCCTCTTTCTCTTCTTTAGGATAGACAAAACAGATATCTTCGACATTGAGTCCATTTCCAAGAAGCGATACCATCAAATGATCTAATTGTTTGGCATCATAGCAGAAACAAAAATATCCACGATTAGAGAGTGTTTTGCTTACTTTTTTAGCAAAAGCTTCAAAAGGAAGTGCGCTGCTATGGCGACTTAAGAAAAGAGCCTCATCTTCATTTTTAACACCACCTTTATGATAAAAAGGAGGATTTGAGACAATCATGTCCCATTGATGCTCAAACGTTGTCTCTAAAAAATCTTTACATGTAAAATTATCTATGGCAAGTGCATTGGCCTTTGCATTGGCTTGAGCGATCTCACAGTTGTGAAATTGGATGTCTAAAAGGCTTACATGTAAAATGGGAAAATCGCGCTTGAGCAATAGTCCTAAAATACCACAACCGCATCCCACATCCAAGACCTTGCCCTTGGGCTTAAAGGAGCTGATAAAATCGTAAAGTAACAGAGTATCGCTGTTATAACGATACCCTTGTTTTGGCTGAAAGAGGTTCATCGTTTAATGGTACACCCTGATTTGGAAGCCTCTGGCTTTATCTTGTTCGATGTTGGAGAGTGCATAACTGATTTTAGCGCCCTCGCCTACGTAAGATTCAACCAAATCACCACCCGCTTTAGCTCTGGCTTTTCCAAGCCCAATATTTGCAAGTCCACTGATACGATCAATCTCGGTATCTTCAACACCTACTTTTTTACTTTTAATCAGTTTAAGCGATGCAAAACCGCCATTATCAACAATCGGCGCAACTTCAAAGAAGTAGGTACTATCATATTTTGTAAGAACCGCTTGTACCTCTTTTTTACATGTTTCAGAAATAGCATTAACACCCGTTCCCATATCGGTACATGTCACTTTGTCGATCATGGTTAACTTTTGACCTTTGGGTGTAGACGATGTCGTTGCTTTTGCCACAGCAGCTACTTTTGGTGTTGCTGTCTCTAAAAGTTTGATTTTTTCATTGAGCGTTTTGATCGTTTGCTCATTGGATGCAATGCGTTTGTTCAACTCATCTTGGCTTTGATTGAGTGCACTCTCTTTGTTCTTGAGCTCTTTTTCAAGTGCTGTAATTTTGAGTGTTTCATCTTTTTTACTTGAGCCTAGTTGACCCTCTTTGCCTTTAAGCTCTATTTGTAACGCTTTGGTCGCCTCTAAATGCTGGAGCTCTCTTTGTTTAAACTCTTCTTTGAGTTTGGCTAAGTTCTCTTCAAGTGAAGCTTTGAGCGCCTCTGTCTTTTTATAGTTCTCTTTATTGGCAACAATCGTGGCTTCTTTCGCCCTAAGCTCCTTCTCTAAAGCGATGCTTTTGAGTGTCTCTTCTTTCGTGAAAGCGGCGATTTGACTCTCTTTACCTTTAAGCTCCGTTTGTAACGCTTTGCTTGCTTCTAAGCTTTGTAGCTGTTGCTGTTTGGACTCTTCTTTGAGTTTTGAAAGTTTCTCTTCTGTGGCAAGACGCAACGCTTCCGCTTTTTTGATTTCGTCCTTAGATGCTACAATTTGTGCCTCTTTGGCTTTGAGTTCTTTCTCTAAAGCGATACTTTTAAGAGTCTCTTCCTTAGAAGAAGCGGCTAGTTGGCTCTCTTTGCCTTTGATTTCACTTTGAAGTGTTTTAATTTCGGCCAGATGTTGAAGCTCTTTTTGCTTAAGTTCGTCTTTAAGCTTTGTTAGATTCTCTTCGGTTGAAGCTTTCAGTATTTCTATCTTTTTAGTGCCCTCTTTTACCGTAACAATCGTAGTTTCTTTCGTTTTGAGCTCTTTGTCTTTCTCTTTAATGATGTCTAAATACTCGATCTCTTTACGGCGAAGTTCATCTTTAAGCCCCACCATTTTGGCATCTTCGCTGACACGGTTTTTCTCAAATGTTGCCACTTTGGCTTTAAGCTCTTCAACATTTTTATTGGTTGCTTTTGTGGCATTATCTTCAGCATCTTTGAGTCTGACTTGCAATGTCTGAATAGCACCCTCATGGCGTGCATTTTCAGTTTGAACTTTTTGGAGCTCAATGGCTTTGGTTTTAATCTCTTTTTCCAACGCTGCAAGTTTAAGTGTTTCCTCTTTTTTACTATTGGCAATGAGGATCTCTTTCTCTTTGATATCGGCTTGAAGTAACTGCATTTTCGCTATATAGTCGCTCTCTTTAGCTTTGGCACTTGCTCTGAGTTCATCTAATGCAGCACGAAGCTCTTTCAGCTTGCTTTCATCACTCTCTTTACCTTTTTGGCTCTCTGTTCTAAAGGAAACGATTTGTGATTTTAAACTTTGAAGTTCTTTCTCTTTTTCATCATTTTTGGCTTTAAGTTCGTTGTTAGACGTTGCGAGTTCATTGATATGAAACTGTGTACGATCACTGTTCTCATTGGACGAAGCCTTGTATTCATTCATCTGTTTTTCAAGTTTTTCGATTAGCTCTTTTTTCGCATTGTCAAAATTAGCAATTTTTTCATTAAAGACTTTGTAGTTTTTATTATGTATTTTGTCATTTTCATCAACACGTTTTTTGACTTCCGCTTCAAAATTGATTTTTTCACTGTTTAAGAGCACAATTTTATCGTTCAACTCTTTAATGGCATTCTCTTTTTTGGCAATCTCTTCTTTGAGTTTTAAAATAGAAACATTGAGTGTCTTTTCAATATTTTGGGCACTCTCTTCCAGTGTTTTGTTCGCAGCACCCAGCTCACGATTGAGTTTTTTCTCATCTTCTAAATAGGTTCTAAATTTATTAAAATCTTTTTCATTCTCTAGCATGAGGGCATCAATGTGTTTTTTCGAACTTGCTAGCTCTGTATTAACCCCTTTAATTTTCTCTTCCTGTAGTGCCATTTTTTTAGCATGATCCTCATCTTGCGCTGCCATATCTTGACGATTTTGAGCAATTAATTTTTCAGTATCTACTTTAAGTTGTTCAATCGTTTTGGTGTATTTTGCAATCTCTTCTTTATGCTTTTGCTCATTGAGAAGCAGTGTTTGTGTCTGCTTGCTCATAATTTCATTTTTTTCTTTCGCTGCTTGGACAATCTCATCTTTGAGTTTGTTGATCTCATCTTGTTTACGCGTAAAAGCACTTTTTGCTGTCTCATTGTTGGTATTGATTTGTTCATTCAAAAGAGAGATCTGATCATTGAGAAGTTTGATTTTCTCTTTGTAATCAACCAGTTTGGATCGTTCCTCTTCGCGTGCTTTTGTAATGGCTACTTGTTTGTTCTCTTCTTCTGTAACCGCTCTTGCTTTAAGCTCTTCGATTTGACCGTTTAGGCCGTTGGCTTCGATGTTGGCTTTTTGTGAAATAAGCACATTCTCTTTTTGAAGTTCATTGATTTTCATCGTCAAATCGCTGATATTGCGATAGTGTTGTTGCTCTGCTTCATTGAGGCGTTCGGTATTTTTATTGGTCCACTGATTGCGTTGCTCTTCAAGTTCGTTTTGTTGCTCTTCGAGCTTTTTAGAGAGTTCACTTTTTTCATTTGACATGAGAAGATTGTCATGTTGTACAAAAAGGAGTGTTTTTTGCAACTTATTGATCATACGTTTAAAATCTTGTTTGGAAAGTTCTGATTCAGCAATAGGCTTTCCCTGCTCATCATAATAGGTGTCTTCAAATAAATTGCCATCTTTACTCTGCTCTATCGTTGCTTCTTTATCAATGTACTGCTTTTGCATATTCAGTGGCAAATCACTAAACTTGACATCCTCTTTACTGATGTATTTTTCGATGAGTTCGTCATAAGAGATACCACCAAAATTACCGTAGTGGGAGGTAAGAAGACCTCCAGCTACAATAACTAGTCCCAAAGCAATATTTAAAATATGAGAAGAAGAGAGAGCCAATTTTGCCATTATGTAGAATGCCTTCGTTATTTTGATTTCAAGATGTGTGACACAATAGAGTAGGCGTGATTCAGTGCGATAGCAATACTACCACCACTTTTAACCGCAATATCGCCTGCTAAATAAAGCCCTTTGCTTTTTGTTTCAAAATTCTCATCAAATTCAGGTTTACCATCATCATCAAACGTAATGCCACATTTTTTGAGAAAATCAACGGGTGTTGTCCCACCAATAGCATAAACAACGCGGTCGTAAATTGTATAGTAACCATCACTGAAATTGACTTTGACCAAGCCATTTTCATTTTCAACGGAGAGTATATCCATGCCAAGACGCAAGCGAAGTTTCTCTTGTCCATTGTATTCTTGGATCAGCTCAAGATTGATATCATTAAGACGACTAAAGGTTTCACGACGGTAGTTGAGGGTTACATTGTTTGTTTTGGAAAGCTCAATAGCATATTCAATAGCAGAGTTCCCCCCACCAACAATGAGCAATTTTTCATTTTGAGAACATTTGTCTAAGTTAAAGTTGATGCGCTCTTTGAGTGAAAGAGGCAGTGTGTAGTCTGGTTTGTTAGGTTTGCCCATCGTTCCAATCGCAATAACAACATGTTTAGCACGATACCCTGCTTGGGTTGTAACGATGCGAAATTCACCATTTTCATTGACGATACTCTCCACTTCAGCATTGAAAGCAGAGTCAATCTCTCCCGAATCGAGTAGTGAATCAAAGTAATTCAGTGTGCTCTCTTTGGTGCCATCACGAAAGTCAATCGAGCCTTGAAGCTCAATCTCTTGACCTTTATAGTTTTTATCTACGCGTTTATTGTCTTTGTAAAATTTACGAATGGTTTGGGAATGGTTATCACCCTTCTCAATCATTAGAATATGTTGAAGACCGAGCACTTTCGCTTCAACGGCTGCACCAATACCACCAGGTCCCCCACCAATAATGACTAAATCGTAAATTTGTTGCATTCGCATGTCCTTGTATAATTATCGTATAAAATGCTTATAATTATATCCTGAAGATGCTTGCATGATACTGTTGGAAAATCCTTAATAGAAGAAAGATTTTGTTGTTTTAATTAGACCACTAGTTTAATTAAAACAAAAGTCGTTAATGAATATAATAAGACCAGTGGTTTATATAAAGGATCGATATGCCAAAAATTGTCAATTTGGATGATAAATTAGAGTATATTTGCGAAAAAGCGTACGCTGAATTTCTCCAAAATGGGGTCACAAATTTTTCGTTAAACAAGTTCATTGAGTCATTAAACATCTCTAAGGGGCAGTTTTATTATTACTTTAAAACGAAAGAAGCCCTTATCTGTAAAACGATTGATCAAAAATGCTATGAGGCATTTAATTATACCTATGAACAGACAAAATTAAAATCAACGTTCCTTGAAAAAATGTTTGCATTTTTTGCATTTTTACTAGGGGATATTGACCCGAAATTTGCCAGTCTTGATACGATATTAAAGAGTACATTTCATCTCTATTTGAATGTTGAAAATAACGCTATTAAACAGATAAATACCGATTTTTATAACCTTTTGTTCAAATATATTGAAGAGATATTTGAGGAAATGATTCAAAAAGGTTATTTGAAAACAGACTCAAAAAAAATGGCACGAAGCTTAATCGCAACAGCGGATGGTATGTATATACACTCTTTGATGAATGACGATTACGATATTAAAACCTATTTTTCAGAGTATTTGATCACTATGGACCAACTATTAAAAAAAGAGAATTAAGGAAATTTTGAATGAATATACATTGGCTTTGTCTCTTTATCGCGACTCAATTTGAAGTATTATGGGTGATTGGATTAAAATACTCAACGAGTATACTTGATTGGATAGGTACTCTTTTGTGCATAGCGGCGACGTTTGTACTGATGACAATCGCGGGTAAAAAACTGCCTATCGGCACCACATATACCGTTTTTACGGGCATAGGAACCGTCTGCACACTTTTATCGGATGTCGTATTTTTTGGTGAGAAATTAACCGTGATGAAAGTGATTTTTATCGCGACTTTATTAATGGGTGTTATTGGACTTAAGTTAATCACCAAAGATCATAATCCCCTCACTGAGGGAGCGAAACTGTAATGGATTGGTTTTCATTGGTTATTGCGGGTTGTTTTGAAATAGTAGGTGTAGCCATGCTAAATAAATACAATCAAACAAAAAATATCAAAATTATTTGGCTGATTATCGTTGCGTTTGGGAGTAGTTTTTTCTTTCTCTCTTATGCGATGAAAACATTGCCCATGGGGCTTACATATGCTATTTGGACAGGCATTGGCGGTTCAGGCGGTGCTATTATTGGAATTTACTTCTACGGTGAATCAAAAGAATGGAAACGAATAGGTTTTATCGCAACCATCATTGTCAGTGTGATTGGACTCAAACTAGCGTCATCATAACGATATTGTGGGTGTAAACATCACCCTATTCTTCTCTTATGACACCTTAAATATAAAAAGTGTAAAATCCTAGTAACCTAACAAATGCCATATTTAAGGAACTTTTTGTGCAACTTTTTTTAGAACACGCCAAATCTGCTAGCCGTATCATTGCGACACTGGATCCTAAAACAAAAATCGATGTTTTAATGAGCATGGCTAAGACGTTGGAAGCAAACAGTGACATTATAATCACTGAAAATCAAAAAGATTTAGATGAGGCGAAGAAAAATAACCTCAGTTCTGCTTTGGTTGATCGCCTGTTGCTCAATGCAAAACGCATTGCTGAGATGGCAAAAGCGATTCGTGAAATTGCAGCACTTAAAGAGCCCGTGGGTCGGATTTTAGAAGGTTGGGTTGTGCCAAGTGGTCTTAAAATTGAAAAAGTAAGTATTCCGATTGGTGTGATAGCCATTATCTATGAAAGCCGCCCCAACGTTACCAGCGATACGGCAGCGCTGTGCTTTAAAAGTGGCAACGCGTGCGTACTTAAAGGCGGGAAAGAGGCGTTTTACAGCAATGCTATCATTGCGTCACTGTTACAAGATGTACTTGAAAAATTTAACCTTCCAATAGAAATTATCTCACTTTTGCCTGATTACAGCCGAGAGGGCGTTGCAAAGCTCATCAAAATGGACAAATACGTTGATCTCATCATTCCTCGCGGTGGTGAAGCGCTCATTCGTTATGTGAGTGAAAATGCGACCGTTCCTGTGGTCAAACATGACAAAGGCGTGTGCCATACCTATGTGGATAAAGAGGCGAATTTAGACCAAGCGATAGAAATAGTCCTTAATGCCAAATGCCAACGCCCAAGTGCCTGTAATTCGCTGGAAACGCTTTTAGTCCATGAAGCCATTGCTGAAGCTTTTTTACCACGCATGAAAGAGGCACTTGATCTTACGGGAGCTGTGATTAAAGGGTGCGAGAAGAGTCACACTCTTTTACATGTAAAGCTTGCCAGCGATGAGGATTATCATACGGAGCATCTGAGTAATGCCCTCAATATTAAGATTGTGGAGAGTGTTGATGAAGCGATTGCGCATATTGCACAGTTTGGCTCTTCACACTCGGAGGCGATTTTAAGTGAGAACTACACAACGGCGGAGCGTTTCCTTAACGAAGTGGACGCAGCGTGTGTCTATATCAACGCTTCGACGCGCTTTACCGATGGCGGTGAGTTTGGTTTTGGCGCGGAAGTGGGCATCAGCACCAATAAACTGCATGCACGAGGTCCCATGGGCATTAACGATTTAACGACCTACAAATTTAAAGTCTACGGCAAAGGGCAGATTCGCGCATGAGCCACGAGGTTTTACGCATTGAAAACCTAAGCTTTGCCTACCCCAATTCCAAGCTTTTGTACGACACTTTCTCTTTACATGTAAACAGTGGAGAAGTTGTCTCAATCTTGGGCGAGAGTGGCAGTGGCAAGAGCACACTTTTTGAACTCATTGCGGGAAATCTTAAAGCCAAAAGTGGCACGATCACGACCTCAAAATTGTCACAAATTTTTCAAGACCCGTACACCTCGTTTCATCCAACCTATACCATCATCAACCAAATCAGTGACGTTGCTCCGTTGCATGACCTGCATCAACTTTGCCACGCACTCGATCTTGACCCTGATGTATTGGCTCAAAAGCCCCATCAACTCAGCGGTGGACAGCTTCAACGATGTTCTATTTTAAGAGCACTCTTGATGAAACCTTCCCTCATTTTAGCCGATGAACCCACTTCTGCGCTCGATAACATCACCGGCTTACATGTCATGCAACTTTTGATGCAGTTTTTAGATCAAGTGGGTATTTTGCTCATCACCCACGATAAAAATTTGGCATCTTGGTGCAGTGACCGTATGATTGAGTTAAAAGCCTAATCCTTTCAATCTTTAAAGAGATTCATTGTAGGATTGCACATATTCCAAAAAAAGGATAAACCATGCCAAAAATTTTTTCACCCCAAGCTTTTAGTCCTGAAGAGCGCGAAGCTCGCAAAGATTTTATCGACAAACATACGCCTTACATCTACTGTGATACAGCGCTTCAAAAAGGCGTCCCTGCCTTTGTTCGCGTTCGTGTTGGAAGTGAGCATGCGCATATTGATGATTTTAACCATTACATCTCGACCATTACGCTTTTTGATGCAGATCATATGCTTGCAAAGATCGAACTTGCCGCGTGTATCGTGAGTGCGGAAGAGCGAAAAGGCAATGCAGAAGTGGCATTTTCCATTGTTCCAAGTAAAGATGTGTACCATTTTAACGCTCAATGCTACTGCACCAAGCATGGGTTATGGCAAGGTGAAGAGATTACGATGAGTGTTAAATAAAGAGAAGTAGGAGTTTTATGCACGCGATTATTGATTGGATAGTACAAACGGTTGGAGCTTTAGGCTACCTTGGTATTTTTGTGATGATGCTCATTGAAAGCAGTATTTTCCCCCTTCCAAGCGAAGTGGTGATGATTCCTGCGGGGTATTTGTGTGCTAAAGGCGAGATGAATTTAGCGATTGTTATTGCGCTGGGAACGTTGGGGAGTATTGCAGGTGCACTTTTGAATTACTATTTGGCGGTGAAATTGGGTCGAAAGTTGATTTTGAAGTACGGACATTATCTCTTTTTTAAACCTGAGACATTGGAAAAAGTAGAAGTTTTTTTCAAAACGCACGGTTCCTTTTCAACCTTTACCGGAAGATTAATTCCTGTCATTCGCCATTATATCTCTTTACCTGCTGGATTGGCACGAATGAATCTAGGACTTTTTTGTTTTTATACAGGGTTTGGGGCAGGTATTTGGGTCACTATTTTGACATTTTTAGGGTATTATTTTGGTCAAAATGAAGCACTGCTTAATGAGCATTTGCACACCATTTCCATTGCTGTCATTATTTTTATCGTCATTTTTGCGTTTATTTATATTGGCTTATATAAGAAAAAAGAGCGTAAACGTAGGGCTAAAAAGCTTTAAAAGGAGCGACAATGATTCAAGGTTTAGAGTACAGCGATTTTGAAAAAGCGCTCTGCACCTTGGGCGTTGTCGCCAAAACCGATCAAAAAACCCTTCACAAACTCTATCTTGCTCTCTCCAAAGAGTTTCATCCCGATGCACAAGGTGGCGATACCTCAAAATTTCAAGAGATCAACGATGCCTACCGCTTAGTCAAAGCCTATATGGAAAATTATCGTTTTGACTTTGACGAAGCGGAATTTAAAAAGCAGTACCCCTTCTCCATAAGTGATTGGCTCTCTGGACGATAGTTGCTAGGACTCCTAGAACTCAAAAACATCCACATAAATTTGCATTTTGTGTTGTTTCAGCATTTTTTGTATCTTATACTTTAGCTCTTTAATATCTTGTTCGATCTCATGTCCAGAAGCATCATCTTTAACATTCATGGAGATGATCAATAAAACCTCGTTAGAACCTACAAACATACTTCGCACTGCGTTTAGATGTACCATAACGTTTGATTCATTTTTAATGAGATTTTTGATCTGTTTCGTTGTTTCTCTATCTAAACTCTCACCAATCAGCAATTTTTTAAGCTCAATAAATAAAATACTGGATAATCCGATCAATAAAGAACCGATCAGTAATGCAGCAATACCATCGAAGATGGGGTTAACAAACTCTGAGAGTATCAAACCAAGCGTTAAAATGCCTAAGCCTATCAACGCACCAGAATCTTCGATAAGCAAAACTAAAATATGCGAAGAAGAGCTGTTTCGAATTGTACTGAATATACCCTTTAGCGTTGAATTGCTCTCTTTAAGTGCAATACGTAAAGCACTTCCTTCCAGAATAATTGCAAAAAGAATAATGGCTAAAATAAGCAGTGGATTTTCAATAGGTTTTGGGTCTTGAATACGGTGAAATCCCTCATACAGTGAGAACAATCCACCCAATAAAAAAAGGACAACCGCCACAACAAACGACCAAAAGAAGTTGGCTTTTCCTTGCCCAAAGGAGTGATATTCAGAACGTCCTCTTGAGGCTTGTTTTTCACCCAACATGACCAACGCTTGATTGCCACAATCTGCGGTACTGTGAATGGCTTCTGCCATCATGGAAGCAGAACCTGTGAAAAATGCTGCTGTTCCTTTCGCTAATGCGATTGCGCCATTGGCTAATAAGGCAGCTTTGACACTTTTTGACATTGTAATATCCTTTAAAAAGTAAGAGAATGCGCATTAATTATAGAAAAATGAGAGTTTACATGTAAAGATTTTCACCTTTACATGTAAAGAAGTTTTAGTGTGTTAAAAATCGTTGACGAGCGTCTTTGAGAGAGTCTGCGATCAGAAACGCAAGCTCTAACGCTTGGTTGGCATTGAGGCGTGGGTCGCATTGGGTTTGGTAGCGACATGCAAGGTTTTCTTCGGTGATATCTTGTGCTCCACCGATGCATTCGGTCACATCTTGACCAGTCATCTCTAAGTGAACGCCACCAGGGAATGTGCCCTCTTCTGCATGGACTTTAAAGAAGCCTTTGACTTCCCTCAACACTTCATCAAATGAGCGTGTTTTATAGTTGTTTGAGGCTTTGATGGTGTTGCCATGCATTGGGTCAATGCTCCAAAGAACATGTGCCCCCGCGGCTTTAACCGCTTGAACCAATTTTGGGAACTCTTTTTCGATCTTGTCAGCACCCATACGAACGATGATATTAAGACGTCCTGGCTCATTTTCAGGGTTGAGTTTAGTGATAAGTTTCATTAAACCTTCCGCTGTCATACTAGGCCCTGCTTTAATACCAATAGGGTTTTTAACACCGGTGAGAAATTCAACATGTGCATCATCCACATCACGGGTGCGATCTCCAATCCAGAGCATATGCGCTGAACAATCATACCAGTCACCGGTAAGGCTGTCTTTACGGGTCAGCGCCTCTTCGTAGTTGAGGAGCAAGGCTTCATGTGAGGTATAAACGACGGTTTCATTAATGTTTGGGGTATTAGCAGAGGTGATGCCACACGCTTCCATAAACGCAAGTGTTTCAGAGATACGATCACACAGATGTTGATAACGCTCACCCAAAGGACTCTCAGAAACAAAGCCTAATGTCCATTTGTGGACTTGGTGAAGATCGGCTAAACCACCGCGTGAAAAGGCGCGCAAAAGGTTCATGGTTGCCGCTGATTGGTTGTAGGCTTTGAGCATTCGTTTAGGATTAGGGATTCTTCCATCTTCTGTGAATTCAATGTCATTGATGATATCACCACGGTAACTTGGAAGTTTAACCCCATCCATCTCTTCATAATCGCTAGACCTTGGCTTTGCAAATTGACCCGCTAGTCGCCCTACTTTGACGATGGGACAGCCACCGGCAAAGGTTAAAACAACCGCCATTTGAAGCATGACTTTAAACATGTCACGGATATTGACGGCATTAAACTCACTAAAACTCTCTGCACAGTCTCCACCTTGAAGTAAAAAAGCTTTTCCAGCGACGACATCGGCTAAAGAAGCTTTGAGTTGTCTTACTTCACCTGCAAAAACAAGGGGCGGATATTTACTCAGTTCTTGCTCAATATTTTTTAACAACTCTTGGTTAGTATACTTTGGTTGTTGCTTAATTGGTTTCTCTCTCCATGATGCACGCGTCCAAGAACTCATAAATGACCCTTAATAGAATTTTCCTTTATTATAATGATATTGGCTTTAAAGAGAATTGAATAGCAAAATGGGATTATAAAGTTTTAAGCCATACAACAGAAGGTTACTCAAAAATTTCAAAGTTGTTTCAATCTAAAGTTATATAAAGAATGTGCAAAAAACGAACAACTATCAAATAACATGTAGATTTTACTCACCTGATTATGCTGATTAATAAATAGGCAGTTTTTTCGCCAAAAAATAAAATTTAGTGTTAAAATTCTTGCATCAACTTTGAAAGGAAGATAATGATGTTACGTTCTAAACTCGCTAAAATCTCTTTAGCAACAATTACTGTTTTGGGCCTTGGTGCAACAACTCTTAGTGCTGATACTCTCGGCGAAGTACAAAAACAAGGTTTTGTAAAATGTGGTGTAGATGGTGGTTTACCAGGCTTTTCAGAAGTCGGAAGCGATGGTGTTTATAAAGGTATCGACGTTGACCAATGTCGTGCTGTTGCCGCTGCTGTCTTAGGTGATGCTAAAAAAGTAAAATACATCGCACTCAATGCAAAAGAGCGTTTAACAGCTCTTCAATCAGGTGAGATTGATATGCTTTCACGTAATACTACATGGACAGAAACAAGAGATACATCACTTGGTTTGAACTTTACCGGTGTAACCTATTATGATGGTCAAGGTTTTATGGTCAACAAAAAATTGGGCGTTAAAAGTGCAAAAGAACTTGATGGTGCTTCTATCTGTCTTCAAACAGGAACCACTACAGAGCTAAATGTCGCGGATTATTTTAGAACAAACAAAATGAAATATAAACTTGTCTCGTATGATACAAACGATCAAGTACTTAAAGGTTATGAGAGTGGTAGATGTGACGTTTTAACATCAGATCAATCACAACTTTACGGTTTGAGAATCAAACTTTTAAAACCTGATGAGTCTATTGTTCTTCCTGAAGTTATCTCTAAAGAGCCTTTAGGACCCGTTGTTCGTAAAGGTGACGGTAGATGGTTCGATATCGTTAGATGGGTATCGTATGCTATGCTTACAGCAGAAGAAGCGGGTGTAACAAGCGCTAATGTTGATGCTATGCTTAAAACGGACAATCCAGATATCAAACGTCTTTTAGGTGTTGAGGGTCAAATGGGTGAGAACTTAGGTCTTAAAAAAGATTTTGCCTATAACATCATTAAACAAGTGGGTAACTACGGTGAATCATTTGAGAGAACGGTAGGACAAGGATCTCCTCTTAAAATTTCAAGAGGCTACAATGCTCTTTGGAATCAAGGTGGATTACAATATGCACCTCCTTTTAGATAGTCATTATTGAATCTATTTTAAAGATACAAAAAGGGCAGGAAACTGCCCTTTTGACATTACACTATAAAGGACATGTATGTTAGCACTTTTGAGAAATCAAAAGATTCGAGGAATTCTTTTCCAACTATTAACCGTTATTGGCTTGGTTGCTTTTTTGTGGTATATTGGCAGCAACACGATAGCCAATATAGAACAAAGAGGCATTCAAACAGGCTTTGGCTTTTTGAATGGAACAGCTGGATTTGGGATCGATCAATCTCCTATCTCTTACACAGAAGAGAACACGCACGGACGTGTTTTTATTGTTGGACTTCTTAATACATTAATCATTGCGTTTGTGGGCATTGTTTGTTCAACAATCGTGGGGTTAGTCATCGGTGTTTTAAGGCTTTCACGTAACTGGCTTATTGCTAAATTAGCGAAAGCGTATATTGATTTTTTTAGAAATATACCACTTTTGCTTCAAATACTCTTTTGGTATAACGTCGTGCTACGTGCTATGCCAAGCCCAAAACAAAGTTATAGCTTTTTTGACACTATTTTTATTAACAACCGAGGTCTTTACTTTCCTCAACCAGAATACAATACAACTTTTTTTGTTATGCTTGCCAGTCTTTTTGTTGCACTCTTTGCCTCTTTTGCACTGAACGCATGGGCCAATAAACGTAAAATATCCACAGGAGAAGATTTTGTTGTTTTCCCTTTTGCCATAGGGATGTTTGTCTTTTTTCCTTTGATTGCTTATTTTATAGGCGGTTCACATCTTAATTTTAGTTTTCCAGAGCTAACGGGTTTTAACTTTAAAGGTGGAAAAACACTCTCGCCTGAGTTTTTAGCACTTGCGTTTGCTTTAACGATTTACACGGCTACGTTTATTGCTGAAGCGGTTCGCTCAGGTATTGAAGCAGTCAGTCATGGTCAAAAAGAAGCAGCAGCTTCGATGGGCTTTAGTCCATATCAATCTTTAAAATTGGTTGTTTTACCTCAAGCAATTCGTATCGCAATCCCTCCGATTATTAATCAATATCTTAATCTCATTAAAAACTCTTCCCTTGCAACAGCGGTGGGGTATCCTGAAATTGTTACCGTCTTTGCAGGAACATCACTCAATCAAGTGGGACAAGCAATCGAGATTATCTCAATGACAATGTTAGTCTATCTTGCAATCAGTTTGATCGTATCTGCGTTACTCAACTGGTTTAACCATAAAATGAAGATTCAGGAGCGTTAATATGGCAATTTTTAACAAAATTAATGAACGTAAAGCTCCTTCCAGCACGAAAGGATTAACCTTTTGGATCAGAGAAAATCTTTTCTCAACACCTCTCAATGTTGCTTTAACACTTTTAGGTTTCATGATTCTTTTTTGGATTATTCCTCCTTTTGTCAAATGGGCCTATATCAATGCAAACTTTGCGGGTTCAACACGTGAAGATTGTATCAGTGGCGGTGCGTGTTGGGTCTTTATACGTATGAAAATCGATATGTTTATGTATGGTTTTTATCCATCTGAATTGAGATGGAGAGTAAATACAATTTATGTGCTCTTCTTTGCCTTGATGGCATCTTTTAAGTATCTTAAAAGTCCGTTGGTAAAAATTGTTTTAGCACATCTTTATTTTATTGTGGGCTTTTTCTTAGTACACGGTGGTTATTTTGGTATGCCAGCCGTCCCTACTGATAAATGGGGTGGATTAATGCTGACCATTATGGTAGCGGCAGTTGGTATTGTTGCAGCATTTCCCCTTGGTGTTATTTTAGCCCTTGGTCGTGCGTCTCATTTACCCATTATTAAAAGTATCAGTGTCACGTATATTGAGTTTATTCGTGGTGTGCCACTCATTACCATTCTTTTTATGTCATCCATTATTTTGCCTCTCTTTTTTCCTGAGGGAATGACGTTTGATAAATTGCTACGGGCTCTTATTGGTATCGCGATGTTTGAATCAGCCTATATCGCTGAAAATATCCGTGGTGGACTCCAGTCTATCCCCAAAGGACAGTACGAAGCAGCGGATGCCATTGGTCTTTCTTACTGGCAAAAAATGTTTTTAGTGATTCTTCCACAAGCACTAAAAGTGGCTATTCCTAACCTTGTGGGTGTTTCCATCGCCCTATTCCAAGATACAACGCTTGTTCTTATCATCGGACTCTTTGACCTACTTGCAATGGTTCGTTTGAGTGCTGCTGATTCATACTGGTTAGGTTATGAGACCGAAGGTTATGTGTTTGTTACCTTTATCTTTTGGTTCTTTTGTTACTCCATGTCTAACTTTAGCCAAAAGCTTGAAAAACGATTTAATACCAATTTGAGATAGGATTGAAGATGAAAGATAGAAAAGAAATCATAGAAATTAAAAACTTAAACAAATGGTACGGTGATTTCCACGTTTTAAAGGATATTAACCTTACCATCAATAAAGGTGAGATTATCGTTGTCTGTGGCCCTTCGGGTTCTGGTAAATCAACACTGATTCGCTGCATCAATTACCTTGAACAATTTCAAGAGGGACATATCTTTGTTGATGGTATTGAACTGGTTAATGATGTCAAAAAGATCAAAGCGATTCGTGAAGAAGTTGCCATGGTGTTCCAACACTTTAACCTCTTCCCTCACTTAACGATTTTAGACAACCTAACCTTAGCACCTATTTGGGTACGAAAAATGCCACGTAAAGAGGCTGAAGCGATGGCGATGAAGTATTTGGATCGTGTTGGAATTGCGAATCAAGCACACAAATACCCCAATCAACTCTCTGGTGGACAACAACAACGTGTAGCGATTGCCCGTAGTTTGTGTAAAAACCCTAAGATAATGCTCTTTGATGAGCCAACTTCTGCACTTGACCCTGAAATGGTTGCCGAAGTTTTGGATGTTATGATAGAATTAGCACGCGAAGATAAAACGATGGTATGTGTTACACACGAAATGGGTTTTGCAAAAAAGGTAGCCGATAGGATTATCTTTATGGATGCAGGTCAAATCGTTGAAGAAAACACACCTGAAGAGTTTTTCCAAAATCCTGAGTCAGAACGTCTGAAACTCTTTTTGGAGCAAATCTTATCGCACTAATTTTGGTTTACATGTAAGGATAAAAATGGAGCAATTGATCCCTGTTGTGATGATTGTCGCAATGGTTGCATTTGTGTTAATCAAGCAGATCGGTAAGTTAACCAATAAGCTTGATACGTTTGCCGATGAGAGTTCATACGACCGTTATGCCAAGTTTTCAGCTGTTATTCAAGAGCATATCCGTGAAATCAAACAGAGCCTTGATAGCTCTAAAACACCAAGCGAACGCCCTTTTAAACTTTTAGAAGGGAAAAATGAGGAAGAGGCTCTTGAGCTTCTTTCTAATTTTATTCGTAAATTGGTCTTTTTTGAGACAATGATGGCGAAGAAAAAGAGTTCAAAAGAGATTGAAGCTGATCTTTTTGAGCTCTTAAGTCATTTAGATGATTTTCTTAAAGAGTATTGTGTCGATGGAGAAGCACTTTCAGATGCGCTTCGCGAAACACTTTTGGAAGCATACGAACAACTTAATTAAAGAAGTGAGGGCTTAGTCTCCCTCACTTTCTATTCTTCTTTTAAACTTCTTCTTTAAATGGATAGCCTGCCTCATCCAATAATGCACGAATCGTTTTTTGATGTTCGACCCCTTTGGTCTCTAACATAATTGTAATTTGCGCATCACCATAGGAAAGCGTGGTTGAAAATCGATCGTAATCAATCTGAATAATATTGGCATTAGCATTTTTAAACAAATCTGTCAGTCGCATCAGTGAGCCCGGTTTATCGATAAGTGTAATGACTAACTTCATCTTACGATGCGATTTGATCAAACCTTTTTCAATAATGACAGAGAGCATTTGGACATCTATATTTCCACCACTTAAAACCGCACCTATTTTCATATCTTTGGTAAAGCTAAATTTTTGATGCATAATGGCAGCCACACTCGCAGCACCTCCACCTTCAACAACCAATTTTTGGCGTTCAAGTAAGAACAAAATCGCCGCAGCAATCTCTTCATCATCGACCGTAACCACTTCATCGACACACTCTAAGATGTGCGCCAAATTTGACTCACTGACATCACGTACCGCAATACCATCCGCGATCGTTCGGACACTTTTAGAGTTGATTGCCTTTTTAGCATAAAATGACTCATACATAGCAGGGGCACCTGATGCGTTCACACCAATGACTCTGATTTTTGGGTCTATCTGTTTAATGGCTGAAGCCATTCCGCTGATGAGCCCTCCTCCGCCTATTGGAATCACAATAATATCAAGATCATTGATCTCATCAATCATCTCTAATGCAACCGTACCTTGACCAGCAATCACTTTGTCATCCTCAAAAGGATGAATAAAAATAAGTCCTTGCTCTTTTGCATAGGTTAAAGCATACGCATATGCCTCATCGTAATTGTCACCACGCAAGATCACTTCAGCGCCCAAAGCCTTGGTTCCCGTCACTTTTAAAAGTGGGGTCGCTTCTGGCATAACAATGGTTGCCGAAATTCCAAAACTACGTGCGCTATAGGCAACACCTTGGGCATGATTGCCAGCACTGGCCGCAATAACACCTTTTTTACGCTCTTCTTTGGTTAAGGAGGCAATTTTATTGTAAGCACCTCTGAGTTTATACGCACCCGTTATTTGTAAATTCTCTTTTTTTAGAAAAACCTGTGCGCCTACTTCTTCACTTAAGTGTGGTGCTAAAGAACACGGAGTTTGTGTGACAATACTGCTGATTTGTCGTTTCGCTTTGACTATTTCACTAAGAGCTATCATTTTATTTCATTAACCTTTCATATTCTACTTTGGTGCATCGATTTTGAACAGCAATAATGCCGTTTTCATGTGCTTTAGCACACGCTTGATTATTGACGATGCCCAGTTGCAACCAAAAGACTTTTACATCACCTTTTTTTAAAACCTCTTCGATCAAACTATCAGCAATTTCAGGTTTTCGAAACATATCTACCATATCCACTTGTTCGGGAATCTCTAAAAGAGTTCGGTAGACTTTTTCACCTAAGATCATCTCTTCTTTAGGATAGATCGGATAGATTTTAAAACCACGTTCTTGCAAGTATCGTGCCACTTTATGGCTATCTTTGGTTGGATCAGGAGATAAACCAATAATGGCGATACTCTTACACATCGAAAAAATGTCTTTTATGCCTGCATCACCAGGCATGCTAATATTTGAAATGTCGCATTCCATTATTGCTCCTTTAAAAAAATTAAGTGGTGAGTATAGCACACACAATCTTTTGTCGCGATTATCCATGGTTTTAATCGTTTGTTTGTGTTATAATCGCCACTTTACACATATAAGGAGGGGTAATGTTTCTTAATCAAATCAAGATTAAAACAAAGGGTTGGTTTTTAGCGATTGGAACCTTGTGTGGTTTTATGGCCAATATTATACTAGTGTCATTTCTCATCACAGGGACAGAGCGACTGATTTTAATTGCAGGATCCGTCTGTGGAATGGTCTTTTTCTTTATTTTTACGCGTGTTATGGTTGTGAGCATGACCAATTCAATCGATGCACTTTCAATCATTACGCTTGACCTTGCAAAAGGCAGTGGTGATCTGACTAAACGTATTCAAATTAATTCTAAAGATGAGATTGCAGAGTTATCCCAATACATCAATCAATTTATTGAAAAAATTCATCAAACCGTTGTTGCCTCCACGAAAACATCCACTGAGAGTGCGGCTATGGCAAACCAATTTTCAACCATATCGCATGAAGTCGATGCACGGATGGTTGCAGAGCGTGATTTTGTCAAGCAAACAAAAGATCTTGGCGATGCCATGAAAACAACGTTAGAGCAAAATACACTCAATGCTTCACAAACCAGTGAAAATATCTTAAATGCTTCCAAAACACTCAATACCACTGCCCAAGAGATCAAAAATTTGGTTGCCAATATTCAACAAGCATCCGAAGTTGAATCGCATACGTCTGATCGTCTTCAACAACTCAGTTCCGATGCCAACCAAGTGAAAAATGTTCTTACCGTTATTTCTGATATTGCCGATCAGACCAATCTTTTAGCGCTTAATGCTGCTATTGAAGCAGCGCGTGCTGGTGAGCATGGTCGTGGATTTGCGGTTGTTGCGGATGAAGTCAGGAATTTGGCTGAACGTACCCAACGAAGTCTTACCGAAATTAACGCGACCATTAATGTGATTGTTCAAAATATCATGGATGCGAGCGGTCAGATGAGTGAAAATTATAAATTTATTGAGCAAATGGCGACCAATTCAGAACAGGTTGAGCTTAAAATCAGCACGACAGAAGCGATTATTAAAGAGGCGTCCGATGCTTCACAAATTGCTTCAGAAGTTTCGAAGAAGCTTTCTCAAAATACCGCAACTATTATTAAAAATATTGGTCAGATTTATGAGTCATCCATGAAAAATAGCAGCGATGTTAAGAACCTCAATACCTCTTCGGATGAGCTTCTTAATCTCTCCAATACACTTGCTTCCAAACTTGCACTCTTTAAGATTTAACCCTTTACATGTAAAAGGGTTAAATGCGTTTTAAAATAACGCCAGACTCCAGATGCTCGGTGTTCGGGAATTGATCGAACAGCGCAAAATGGAGAATGGCGTACTGAGCCGTTAACACTTCCAAATCACGTTTAAGCGTTTCAGGATTGCATGAAATGTAGATGATTGTTTCAAACTGTGAAATAAACTCCAAGCTCGCTTTATCCATACCGGAACGAGGCGGATCAACAAAGACATGGCTAAAGCGATACTCTTCCAGTTTAATACCTGCCAAGCGGTTATATTCACGTTCTTTTTTCAAAGCCGAGGTAAGCTCTTCGGCACTCATACGTAAAAAAGCGATATTGTGAACATGGTTGAGCTCACAGTTGATCAACGCAGATTTGATAGAGGTTTTTGAAATTTCCGTTGCGAGGACTTTTTTGAATTTCTCAGCCAAAGGAATCGTGAAATTTCCATAACCGCAGTAGAGTTCCAATAAATCTTCACAGGAGTCAAGATGACTCAGAACCCAGCTAATCATCTTTTGATTCATTAATCGATTGGGTTGGGAAAAACCACCCTCAATGATGTGGTAACAATAGGGTTTACCCGCAATTTCAAAACGATCTTCCACAAAGTCTTGACTGAGTATACGTTTAATGCCACGACTTCGCCCAATGATGAAAATGTCAAACATTTTTTCCAATACCTTGGCTTCCTCATCCCACTCTACATGTAAAGGCTTATGGTAAATAAGTGTGACTAAAAGATGCTCTGATGAAGCAAGAAACTCGATTGAAAAAAGCCTCTCACGAAGGAGTGTTGATTTTTCAATTTGCGCTAAAAGTGTGGGCATTAATGCATGGATTTTTGCTTCTACTTTAGGACAGGAATCAATACAAATCGTACCTTTTTTATCCATGGTTCCCATAGCATAATGGATCCTATTGTCCTCTTTCCAAATACGAAACTCAGAACGTCCACGGTAGTGTTCGCAAGGTGATGCGTAGAAGTCAAACGCTTTTACATGTAAAGGTTCAAACAAAGAGAGCATATGTTCCCTCTTATGCGCACACTGCGCGTTATAGTCCAATGTATAAAGCGTACAACTACCACATTTTCCAAAATACGAACACTCCATAAAACCCCTTTATTTGTATTATTTTATATATAATTATATGTATTTTTTATCTTTCAATCTTTCTAGAGAACCAGCGTAGAAAGAAGACCAATAAGTGCACCAAAAAATCCGCCCCAAACCACTAACCAACCTAAATGATCTTTGATAAAATTTTGCACGATCTCTTTCACCATCTGGGGTGTGAGTTCATTCAGCCTTACATCAATCATCTGCTCTATTGTAATGAGCATATCATCACTAAGTGATGAATTTTGTATAGAATTAGCTATTTTTTGTTGAAATACATCACTTTCGCTGATTTCTAAGATAGCATCTTTGAGTTTTTCACTAAAAGGCGCTCGAAGACCCTCTAAGGCGCCTGCTCCACCAAACATACCGAGCATTCCACCAAAAGAGGACTCCATCACGGTTTTAGTCAGTGCATCAAATGCGGGGGAAAAGTCCACATCCGCAATAACAGGCGTTAAATCAAACGTTTTTTTCTCTTTTTCAAAAAAAGCATCCAATTGCTCTTTGGTGAAAAACTGATCCATCATTAAGTTTTTTATGGAAGCTTTAAATGCCTCAAATTGCAGCTGAATAACAC